>Ga0233430_1000359_pt1 | contig 87643 bp, 74 predicted proteins | sample SI_118_April2016_2_FD_179883 | JGI IMG/M metagenome (GOLD analysis project Ga0233430, IMG submission 179883) | Seawater microbial communities from Saanich Inlet, British Columbia, Canada - SI_118_April2016_150_MG | ecosystem: Environmental > Aquatic > Marine > Inlet | place: Canada: British... | reverse complement strand
AAGATTAAGATAGCAATTGTAGTACCCTTTGCAATATCCATTATCTCAGCAAACTTGGACGAAATCCTTCTTGGCCTGTAAAGTCCAAATGCCTTAAAGACGATATACCAGAGTGGCAGCATAATGATGAGAAGTGTAAGGTATGTAAAAAATGGAGGTATACCCTTAGATACGGGAATAACAGGAAGATAAAATCGTAAAAAATAAGCCAATATCCAGGAACAGGACAGTGTTACCAAATCTAAAAGCAGAACCAGTGTTTCAAAGAATTTACTGTGTTTTTTTAGCATTTTTTATTTATCCTGCAAATCCCGTCTAAACTCTTTATATTCCTTTTCAATATATTTTCTAATCTTATCTTTAAATATTACCCTGTCAAATGACTCTGCATTCTTCCTGATTGATTGCCAGTTAAACTGATCTTGTATCTCCTCAAAAAGAACTACAGCTTGTGCAAGAGACTCCGCAGTTTGCTCATAAAAAAACAAACCAGTAGCATTATTATTTCCAATGTATTTCTCCAGTGGAATAATTGTTTCAAGTGCACCACCCTCACCAAAAGCAATTACCGGTTTCCCGCATGCCTGTGCCTCTAAAGGCACAATACCAAAGTCCTCCACGCCTGGGAATATCAATGCTTTACAATTAGCATAGTGTTCCCTGACTATCTCATCTGACTGCCATCCCATAAGTTTGATATTTTTACCAGCCATCTTTTCCAATTTACTCTCTTCCTGCCCAGAACCGATTATAATAAGCGGCAGGTCAATTGAATTAAATGCTTCAACAGCAATATCAACACGTTTATTGGGGGCGAGAGGTGATACCATCAGATAAAAACCATCATTTACCAACCCGGGCTTGAAATACGAACAATCAACCGGCGGATAGATTAAATCAGAATCCCTGCCATAGTTTTTTTCTATCCTTTCGGCAATGTATCTGGAAATAGCCACAAATTTGTTCACTCGGTTGCTACTTGCCACATCCCACTTCCGCAAATAATTTAAAACAAGAGACGTGGCCAACCTTGTAAACATGCCTGCTCTCTCCTTACCAAAATACAAATTGTACAAGTCCCAAATGTACCTCATTGGAGTAAAGCAATAGCATATGTGCAATGTATCAGCACTCGTAACTACACCTTTGGCAACACAATGACTGCTGGAAAGAACTAGATCATATCCCCGTAGATCAAAACGCTCGATAGCAGTAGGAAATATTGGCAAAAGATGTCGATATTTCTTTTTAACAAGAGGAAGTTTTTGAATGAATGAGGTTCTAATGTCCATACTTTCTATAGCATTAGAGAGGTTTCCTTTTTCATGCAACAGGGTATATAGATGAGCATCAGGAAAGAGTTCACAGAAGACTTCAAGAACCTTCTCTCCTCCTCGCATACCTGTAAGCCAATCGTGAACAAGCGCAACTTTCATTCCTTACATTCTCTTGGCGATCTTCCCGCCAGGCCAAGCCGTTCGCATGGATACAGCCCTACGTAAGAAAAACCGGTTTTCCTGATTAAATTGTACAATCGAAATATTCCTCTTAATCTTTCACTATTCATTATTTACGCCTTTTTGGCACATCATTTTCTGGTAAATTTTGTAAGTTTGTTTTGCAACTATTTCCTGAGTAAAATTATCTAGTACTCTTTGCCGACCCTTTTTTGCCAAATCCATTCTTAGGTCTATATCATTAATTAACTGCATTATCTTTGAATACAAATCACCAACATCACCTTCTTTAAATATTAAGCCACATTCACCTATGACTTTTGGAATCTCTCCGGAGTCTGACCCAATAACTGGAACTTCGCAAGACATTGTTTCTATCAATACCCTTCCAAACTGTTCTTTCCACTTTCTTGTTGCACGAGAAGGAAGCACTAAACAGTCCATACAGTTTAAGTAATGCGGAACCTTGGATGACGGAATCGAATCAACAATTCTAATCTGTTCAAATATCCCCAAGCGTCTCCCTTCCACATCTATTCTATGCCTTAATTTACCACTACCTATCAATAATAGATAAAATTTGCTTTTGATCTGAGATACTGCTTTTAACAATTCCATAATACCCTTTTCTTTTACAAACCGGCCTATAAAACCAATTGTAAAACTGTCCAGCCCTAATTTAGATTTTAGCTTTTGAGATCCCATCTTACGGTACATCAAATGGTCCACACCGTATGGGACCACTGGAATCTGTTTCTTATCTAATCCTTTCCTCATAAGGACTTTTCTTATTTCCTCACTAGCAGCTACTGCGCAGTCTGAATTTTTTATGTTATATTCTTCCATCCATGAAAATGGAAACGGATATATTTTATAAATGTTTTGCAATGAAACAAACATACATTTTATATTATATTTTTTTGCTAATCTAATTGCCTGATAAGTTACAATACTATAATGCTCCTCTTCGATATGCAATATATCCGGTCTAACTTGCCTGATAATCTTTGCAAGCCCCGGGTACCAGTGAAAGTGATTGAAACCATTTAAGGCAATCCTCCTAGGAATTGTCTTGTATTCAGAGCAGTATTCCTTCTCTAGCTTGGTATTATCCCATTTCGTTGGCATTACTAAGGTTATCTCTACATCTTTGAACTTTGCCAATTCAACAAACCTTTTATGATAAGTCTCTGAAACTAAAGCCTTCCATAGTACTAAGACTTTCATTTATCTTAACCTGCCTAATAAATTCGAAAAAATCAATTTGTCGTCATCTGTAAAAAATCTAAGCAACAATAAACAAGTAAAATAAGTTAAAGCACTTAAAACAATTACCAATGCAAGATTCAATCTTGCTGCAGTCAATACTATAAATACTCCCATAACAGTCACACACATTAACGGTCTTGAAAGTACAGCAATAATATTGACTTTACAAATATATTTCGTAGCATAATACCAACACATGGCAAATAATGCGATTTCCGTAATAACGGTTGCATAGCCTGCTCCCAAATATCCATAATACGGTATTAAACACATATTAAGGGATATATTCACGAAAAGACATATTCCCGTCACAATTGCATTAATTTTTTGCCTGTCAGCTGCCACAAGGATATTCAATAAGATGTAATTAACAAAAATAAAAATTAGCGAACAAACGAGTATCCTTAACGCAGGAATAGCTTTAACATATTCTTCACCGTAAACTAGATCTATTATGTGGTCAGACAACAGTAACGTACCCACTACTATTGGCAAGGCAATTACCAATAGGTACCTAAAAGATGTTTTGTATACTTTCCCAAGAGAATCCATGGAGTCTTTGTGTAAAACGGAGAAGATCGGAAATATTGCACTTGCAATTATTGCAGGTATAACATGAATCAACTCTATTATCCTGACTGCCGCCGAATACCATCCAATCTCAACATTATCTCCTCTAATCAAAGACAGCATAACGATATCTATTTTTACATAGATAACACCAAAAGTTACCGTTAATGCAATTGGCATAGATTCGTTAAGAATAAAATACCAAAACCTAAGATTAAAGCGTGGACGTATATTCACAATACCCTTGTATACCATGAAACACCCAAGAATTGAGCCGATCAAATAGACTATTAAGAAAACATTAGACAATTCAAAAAGCCCAAAACCCAGTGCCAATACTACTGCTCCCGCTATAAACAAGAGGATATGGCTAATTCCTTTTAAGACCGCTTCTTTGTCCATTTGTTCATGTGCATTAAAAACGGCACATGATACATCTAATAAAGACCTGAAAAACATTGCACCGCCAAAAATCATAACCAAAGTAATCATTTCGCTAGTATAGCCAGCAAGAACAACAAACAGTCCCATCGCAACAACACACATAAACGAAAGAACAATCTTTATTACATAAATATTAGCTACATATTCTTCTGTCAGCTCTTTTTGCCGAGACACATTTCTTACAAGTAATCTATTTAAACCAAAATCTGCAATAAGAATACACATTCCAGTAAATGAGAAAGCAAATGACAACTTGCCAAAATCTTCACCTCCTAATTTTCTGGCAATATATATGAATAGCAATGCTGGTAGGACCTTAGTAGCTTCAGCCAATATTTTATAAAAAATATTTCGCTTTGCCCTATTAATCAAATTACCTTTAGACACTCTTTTGACTCCCTGAATTGTGTTAATACCACGGCAAACCCTAATATTATGCCCCATTGAAGATGAATACCATGGACTATAAGAACATCTGCAAGGCGATTGAATAACACATAGTCCTAAATTCTAAGGATCTCATTACAGGTAGTGATCTTCCTCTATCCATGAAATTGTTTATAATATCTGAGAATAAGAAGGTAATAGCAAATATTACAAAAAGTATCACCAAGAAAGGCAGAACTCTTTTTTTGGCCTTTGTCAGAAAGAAAACAAGTGCCATTGTCAAAATCAAAGACAACCATCCAGATATAGAAAACGAAAGAAACCAGACTTTAGATATAAGTGTGTTGGTTTGCCTGGTCGCCACTTACCCTTACAGTATAGTGGGCCAAAGGCATTATGGATACTGGATATAGAGTACATCTTGCAAGCACATCGTAGCTCACGCTAATAACTAGAAATCTAACAGGTTGAGTGTCAGGTTTCTAACAGTCTACAGCTTATTAAAATGTGTGAAATAGAGGTGTTGTCTATATACTAGCTACTCTCTTTAATGGGTGATGGAAATTTTTCAGGCATCCAGATAGTATCTATCTTTTGACAAAGAATTGTCCATTAAAAGTGCTACCTCCATAGTTCTTTACAGTGGCGTGGTGTGGTGTGTCTGTATCGTATTGATGTTGATATTCCTGCATACCCCAAAATCTCATTTACAGTTACCATAAAATGAATAATAAGAGTGCTGTTAGTATCATACAAAGAATAACACGCCTCTATCATCAATACTTTTTGACTAAAATTTTGACTACAACTTGGGTATTGTATCTGCAGTACCCAAGATAGCTGTATTGAATTCCGTTTTTCTCACAGAACTCCTGAAAAGCCTTGTATTCTCCGTGACGCCAGCCTGGATAATTGAAATATTCGTCGAATACCAAAATGGTGCCTTCTTCAATCCGATCTCCAGCTAGATCAAAGATGGTTTTCGTAGATGAATATAAATCGCAATCGATATGAATGAACACGGCCTTCTCCTTATGCATATCAAGAAACCCTGGTAGCGAATCACTAAACCAACCCTCGATCAAGGTTACATTGTCCGGTGTTTTTGGGAGTTCTGGAGTTTTAAAATGTCCTTTGTCAAATCCTCTGCGCCAATATTCCGGAAGACCTTCAAACGAATCAAACCCATAAATTTGGTTTTCTTTCCTTGATGCAATGTGGCTTATGGTATTCCCTTTGAAAACACCAAATTCTAAAAACAACCCTTCTTCCTTCACCTCATCAAGAACATTGGTAAGCAATTCATATCTATCCCGAAACGATTTTGCACCAATCATGTTATTCTCCACGTAATCTACGGTGCTTTGCAATGACCTGATCCTTAGTTCTCGTTCAATATTTTTTGCACTTTTAAGCAACTTTCTTTTTTTCGGTTGGACAAAAGTACTACAGTAAATAACATACCCCTGCTTTAGCCCTGGGATTCTTTTTAACCACCTCTTCAATTCAATGATAACTTGTAATGACATTGATTTTCTGTTGCTAACTAAGCAATAGGTAGCTATATCCCGAACATATATTTAATTTTAACATTTACCATATGTGACTATCCACTCGACATGAAAGTTTTTTTAGGCACTAGAAATATAGATAAATAATTGCCATAAATCAAGAAATATCTAGAGAATGATATGCTAAATTCAACATTGTAAAAGAAGGCATGGCAGTTCTATCTATCTGACCCATGACAGTGAACCTAAGCTTCTGGTTGACCGAAATAGGGGATTAACTTGTTCCCCAGTAATAACCTTTAATCTATTCTAAACATTAACAAATAAGACACATGACAAAACACACTAAATAAACCAAAAATGGACTAAAACTCTTTCAACAGAATGGCAATCAAATGGATGGCAGTGCTATTAAGGCGATAAAAACCAAAGAGTTATTTGTACTCTTTTCAGATAAATCTATACTACTGCCGGCCAGTTTTAATGATCAGATGATATATTTTCAAAGTAAACTGATTGTAAAAACGGAAAAGATAATGTTGAGTAAAGTGAGGCTACAGGAGACTTACGATAAAACTCCTGGCGGTACCTAGCCAAAGGACTATAATTTGCTTTTTTCATGATTATGAAGTCTTTAGAGCCTTTATGTTGCCATTTCAGACTATGTATTAACCTGCTCAAATTCACTTCAACTTGCTTGTTATTAACATTACATAAATAAACAGAATAATCCTTACAGTGTTTAAAGAACCTGATTTCATACGAATGCTTCTTATCATTAATCACAATATCCTTGTGAGAGTTACTGAGGTTTTGACTTGGTATTATAAAATAATATGAACCTTTAGACAATATACGGTGATTACGTGTATCGTTATTAAGTATAGCTATCCTTTCAGCTACTCCAATTTTCTCCAATTTGTAGATATAGCTATATATATCATCTATATCTAAGCATACATATAAACCAGGATGTCTCTGATAAGCAGGATAGTATGGTGAGTCGTAAAATGAGTAATATTCGAGGAAGTTATTTGCATATATATAATCTTTATCACTTACATTGGATGAAGAATACGCTACTTCATCTTCGACAAAAGCGTTCCTTTTTAAGCCCATCAAAAAGTGCAGACCATAATTGGCACGCCAACCTGCAACCTCCCTTCCATTAAAGACATTAATTTCTGGAACCTGATCAAGTATAGATACCAAGTTCTTCCACCCTATGCAATTCTCTTTGTTTGCTTTTAGTTGGGATAAGTAAACTCTCTGAGTATCATATATTCCTTCTCCAACAAATATTAACAGTACAATGATAAGAAATCCAAATATGTAACGAATCTTATATTCATAATTATTGAATACATTGGTATAGCTGTCAATATTTAAAGAAGAGGCCAGTATTGCTAAAATCATATAAATATAGGGCAAATGTGATGCATTGCGAAAGCTAGAAAGTTTTACAAGAAAGAAATGTGCAAAGAAAATAATGCTAAATGTTATAAAAAGGAAGCTAACTGCACCTTTTCTATACGGCTTCCGTAATGAGACAACGCCAATCATTATTAGAATACTTGCGTATGAAGAATACTTTATCATTGCATATATTTTAACCCAGGGGGATCTTAATATGTCTGATTGTTTGATTGTCATCCCTAACACATCTGGTATGTGAATAAATATAAGTATTATGTATATATAAAAGAATATTCTATTCATTCTTGTGTTCTTTACCTTAAATACACATATTGTAATAATCAAGAAAGGTAGCAATGGACTCGTGCCTTCAAATGCACCATACATGCCTTTCGCAGCGTAAAATATCACCCATAATTTATCACCAAAATCATGAAAAAAAATGTTTAGCCCTCCAGACAAAAGATCAAATTTGACGATTTTAGTAGCAAACCAGTAAGATAAAACAAGTGCAAATCCAGCGACAATAATCGATAAAAATATAGCCTTTCTATTCAACTTAAGTCTTATATGATCCAAATACTGCAATGCAACCCATAATAAGCCAGAAATAATTATCAGCACAAAACGGGGTGTTACATAAAACCCTATCAGAGCAGTAATCAAAATTAACATTGTGTAAAATACACAGGTACCTGATATTACGTTTTTCTTACAGAACCCCCAGTGACAAACTAACCTTTCCAGGAAGCAATACAATATTATGGATATTGGAATTAGTAATATGTAATTAACCATCTGAAAAAAACTAAATGAGTAAAGATACGCTCTCCAGGAAGCGATAATTATGACCATATAAATAAGAGTCTTTAGTCCAAAGAACTTCCTGAACAGAAAAAAGGGAGGTACAAAGAACAAGGAAAGCTGCCCTAATACACCTATGACATTTAATATATAAAAGCTTTCGTATTTGTTCAAATAATAGCACAGCCCAAAGATGTGATTCTGGAACAAGCATTGACCACCTCCTTTTTTATAAATCTCGCATTCACCGAACATGGGAATAGTAACAAATGGATAGAATAAAAAAAATATATGCTCTAAAACTATAACCGATGAAATAGCGATTATAATTAATGAAATTAATTTAGCATTATTTTGTACAGTAACATTCATGTGTTTTATTTGTTTCGTAATGACTGCTGTCGATTACAACACTAAAAGTCACGGTAAGTCCATGTTCGTACAAACCCATTTCAAGTGACAATTTTACCTTCAAGCGAGTATATTTGACTGGTGCATCACCAAGCAACATGTTAATAAAGCGGGATTTAGCAATAGGCGATAACGTTTTTCTTCAAATTGATACAGAGTGTTATAGCTCAACAAAGAATATGGAATCAGTGATGATATTTCGATAGAATACTAATTGTTTACTGCTTAATTGGGGGGGGGCTGAAAACTAATCATTTGATCTTGAATGTATTCTCGGTATGCGCCAAATAATCTTTTTAGAATACCAGCCCTGAACAACAACTATCTACAACCATCTTAAGAAACGGACCATGGCTTTGGCAATATCAATGTCACTTTACTAGCCAGACCTGGTAGCACGTGAATTGTTTCTGTAAGAAGGAGCATTTGCACATATCGTTTTCAGTTTGGCATTAGGTTTAAGTGCTTTTTTCATATTGGCAACACAACATTTTCTCAGAGACTTTTGAGTGGGACTAAATATTTCATAAGATTTGGCCTAGGATTACATCTGCCTACTCCATCGAGTGCAGCATAATACAATTCAAGAACTCAAACTATTAATTTCAAGAAACCTTTTGCCTTTGCCATAAATTCATAAAATGATTTTGTGCTTAATATATTTTTCAGAATATAGCGTGGGCGTAAATAATATTTCTTGTATCCCTTTCTCTGCAGCTCTACTAATTCTCTAATACTTAGAAATTCCTCCCAATGGTCTATAGTAATTTCAGTTGTAGGAGCCATTGAAAATTCTTCCCACTTCCCCCTTCTTATCAACCCCTTCTCAATAGCCTGGTCATAAAGATTTGTATTAGGGTATAAACACAAAATAGCTATCTGGGCATAATCCGGATCAAGAGCAATTAAGTAATCAATGTTTCTAAGGACATCATCCTTTGTCCTTTCGAATGGCAACCCTATCATGAAATCCGCAACGGTTTTGATCTTTAGCTCACGGCACCATCTGAAGACCTCACTTACCTTTCGTACAGATGTGCTTTTCTTCAAATCCTTCAACCCTCTATCAGATCCAGTTTCAACACCAAAAGAGATCAATCTACACCCGGCACTTTTTGCCTTTTCAAGAGATTCCCTTGTAACAGTATTTACCCTTCCTCTAAAATCCCAGGGAAATTTCAAACCCCTTCGTTTCACCTCATCACAAACTTCTATGACTCGTTCTGGTGTTATATTGAACAAATCATCATAAAAATGAACCTCTTTATATCCCATCTGTAGACAGACTTCCACCTCATCAATAACTTTTACAATCGATCTCTTCCGGTAACTTTTAAAAGGGGTATCACAAAAAGTGCATTTATATGGACATCCCCTGGAGGTAATAACTGTTGCAAGTTTATTGGTCACTCCTACAATACTATGATAATCTATGTGACCAATAAACTTGCGATTTGGTATTGGTAATACATCAAGGTTTTCTATATATGCCGGAGGAACAATCACGTTAGAAAGAAATCGTTTATCTCTATAACCGTCGCCACTCCATTCTTCAATTGATTCCGAAGTATATATACCAGGCACTTTGGCAATATTTTTTCCTTCAGCTAAGGCATTGACCAATTCAGTAAAAGCAATTTCTCCCTCTCCTACTATAATAGAATCAAATTCACTGAGTTTTGCTGCCTGAGAAGGAAATGCAATGGGGTGATGCCCACCAAGACAAATATGTGCTTGAGGAACAACTTTTCGTATTGTTTTTGCCGCATAACATACGTCTACAAGAGAAATGGTAAAACTTGTGATTCCAACAACATCTGGCCTTATCTCAGACGTTATTCTGACTAAATCTCTGTGTGTGATCTTCTCAGCCACACAATCTTTAAAGTACAATTCATGCCCGGTAGTATTCTTCTCCAGATAAGAAAGGACATATAGTAAGCCGAGTGGAGGAAAATACCCAAAATCTCCAGTCTCAATAAACTCCTCACCCTTTTCATCCGGAAATTCAAGTAATGTATTTTCAGTTGGAGGGTTTAGGAAAAATATTTTCATTAAAAGCAAACAATCTAACTGGGCAAAAAGATTTACTTATATTTTTTACGCACTGCAATTAAAACAACGTCAGAAAAATATTTGACACCTTTTATTATTAAACTATTATAACTTTTGGTTGTTTTAGAATCCCCTTTATGTCTTGGGGCTAGAACATACGGGATTTCTATAACTTTATAGCCGGACTTGATCACATAATGTAGAAGATACATGAAGTATTCTCCATAATTTCCCTGCAATTCAACATGGTCAAAAATATTCCTTTTTATAGCAATAAACCCACTTGTCCAATCCTTGTGGTTTGTCAGAAATATTATTGAGGTGACCCAACAAATTAGCCTACTTAAGATTCTATGGATATCTACTATTTTTCGATGATGCAGAGCTTTATCATATCGATGGTCACTACCACCTTTAATAAAACGCGATCCAACCGCAACATCGTAGCCATTCTCAAGGGCTTCAAGTAATTCTGGTATCTTTGATGGCGGCATTTGGAAATCAGAGTCCATCCAGACAACTACTTCTCCCAGAGACATTGTAATGCCGTCGTTAAGCGCAGAAGTTAAGCCTTTTTTGTCTAACCTGCGAAGAAGGCGGATCCGATTATCTTTCTTCGCTTTATCTTCAACAACCTGCCATGTCTTATCAGGTGAATTATCGTCAACAACAATGACTTCAAACTCATTTTGTCCAATAACATTAACAATCTCATCAATCAAAGGTCCAATATTGTCCCTTTCGTTGAAAGTAGGAAGGATAATGCTGGTTTTTATTCTTTTAGATAACCTATCCAGCTTACTGCTCCATCTTATTCATCGCCACAATTTGTATATTATCTCCTGAACTCATAATTCACAACTCTCCTTCTAAAACGTTATGGCCAGGTACCAAGATATCCTTAAAATATATTTTATGAAAAACAATTATCCCGCCACCAACCAGGACATCAAATAGCATGACAAAGAAGTGCATGCTGATTACAAAGGCGGCAATAAGATTAACTTCAGTTTCGATGAAATCTTTACTCAATAGCTTTACCGCCAAGAATAAACCATAATGCATTACACCTATTCCGGCAGGTGCACTGGGAACAGAAAGTGACAATGCAGAAAATACCATAAAAAAAAGGCAGGAGTAAAAGGGCAACTCAAGAAGTTTTACGTAAGGGTATGAAACACACCAGAACACCCCTGTTATCATCATCCAGCTTGTAAGTAATAAAATAATGCCTGTTACAATCTGTTTAATCGACTTAAAAAAGCTAAGACCCTGCAATACTTCTGAAGATATCCTATGGAGCAATCCATGTATACTCTTTGGAGTAACTCTTTCCAGGACAAACAACATCTTTTCATTATACCTAATATAAATAAATAGACTCGATATTATCGAAACTATAATAAGAAAAGAACATATTAGTACCTTGCGAACTTCGGCATTCCTAACACCAAAAACTGAGATAATTAACAGCAATAATAGTATTACCAGGAAATCCAATACTTTCTCGATAAAGATGTAAGACAGAATGGACGCCTTTTGAACACCTTCTCTCTTTGACAAGAAAAATGCCCTAAAAACCTCTCCAAAACGGGCGGGAAATATCACATTGTAGAACTGAGCTACTCCTATCGCCGTAATAGAGGTAGAACCTGGAATGTTTGGCTTTATATAATATAGATTATTGGTTTGGTACAGTCCCCTTATTACAAAAAAACAGCAATTGAAAATCAAGGCCCCGATTAAACAATAAGGACTAACATATTTAAGATGCTTAAGGATTAAACTGAAATCGGTATCTTTAAACGTAAAATATAGAAAGATAATACTGACTATATATCCAATTTTCTTTAAATGTTTTTTAATCTCATCCATGGACTAATGTTATGCAACCGTTCAAATCATCTCTCTATTCTAAATAGCATGTCAAGTTATTATTGAGTATATAGCTTCTGCTTAAGGATGGAAAATGAAGATACCTTCAGAAATATTTTTAGTAGCTATTTTATTCTATAAGTAATTCGACATCGCGTATTTTATGCCCGACCTATAAAACAACATCCCCAGGCATCAAAACCTGATTCCCTGCCTGTTATAAATTCTTCAGCCGCGACACACTTAAATCCGTTTTGCTTAAAGATAATCTCTATTTCAGGATGGAAAAGATAGCGCATCTTATGGGTTTCTCTAACCTCCTCAACGCTGCCAGTTTCTTTATTCAAAATAAAGATATGGTAATTAACGTCTACGCAATTTTCATTTGGATATAAAACAGGTTCGGCAATCCTCGTAATCTTAATCATCTCATTTTCTAGCCTTTTGATTCTAACTACCGGTCGATCCGACAGTACTGCTGGTCCATACCAGCAATCAAAGATAAATATACCACCCGCCTTCAAATGGTACCTTGCCGTCGAAAAAGCTGCCTGGAGATCTTGATTGGCAGTCTGATAACTCATCACATGAAAGAGGGAGACAACGGCGTCAAAACGGTTTTCTGTTCGGTAATTACGAATATCACCATGCTCAAAAGAAGGAACACAAGAACTTTCTACCTGAAACTCTCCAGAGCGTTCCTTTGCCCTTTTCAGCATTTCTTTACTCGAATCAATACCATGTACCTTGTATCCGCTCTCTGCGAAGAGAAATGCATGTTGCCCAGTCCCACACCCTAGCTCCAGGATGGATTTCCGTTCCTGGACATGCTGCTTTAAGAGCTTAATGACGTATTGTACCTCTACTTTGTAGTCTTTGTCTTTATATAATAAGTCATAATAGTGTGAATAATTACCAAACGTTCCCATATAACACCCTCCCTATAAGCCATCGTCAAGCATTTTTATAATAGTCTGTGCTACTTTCACAATTTGTTCTTCATTCAAAGTCAAGCCGCTGGGAATATAAAACCCACGACGTGAAATTCTTTCAGCGACAGGACAGGTATCACTTTTAAAGAGATCCATTTTACGCAAAGCTGGTTGTTCATGAATCGGCCAGAAAAATGGTCGTGTACCAATGCCATATTCTGCAAGATTTTCCATCATCTCCATGGCATTAAATGAAACATCATCCTTAAGCACCAATCCATAAACCCAATAGATATTTTCTGCATATTCAGTACCAGGCAATGGCAACTGTACACCAGAAACATCTTTCAACAGTTCAGTATAAAGCCTTCCCATCCAACGCTTTTTAACCACATGTACACTTAACCTTTCCAGTTGAGCCAATCCCAAGGCTGCCTGCAAGTTAGTCATTCTAAAATTCCATCCTAATTCTTCATGAACAAACCGTCTACCGCCGTTTTGAAAACATAGATTACGTAAACTCCTGCATTTCTCTGCCAGTTCACTATTATCAGTAACAATCATGCCTCCTTCACCTGTTGTAATATGTTTATTAGGATAAAAGCTGAATGTACTTATATCACCAAAGCTACCGCAGGATCTACCCCTGTACGTTTGACCGATCATTTGAGCGCTATCTTCAATAATCTTTAAGGAGTACTTTTCTGCCAAATTAAGGACGGGCTCCATATCTACCGGTAATCCATAAATATGAACAACCATAATAGCCCTAGTCTTAGATGTGATTTTTGATTCAATCTGCATCACATCTATATTCCACGTTATCGGATCACAATCTACAACTATTGGCACAGCACCGGATCGAACAATAGCTGCGGCACATGAGATAATTGTAAATGAAGGTAAAATTATTTCATCACCACTGCCGAGCCCCAAGGCAACAACTGCGACTTCCAGGGCAACAGTGCCATTGCATACGGCAACACCATATTCCCTTTGGACAGACTCTGAAAAGTGATGTTCAAACTTATTAACAAACGGTCCTTCAGAAGAGATCCAACCTGTATCCACACATTCGTTCAGATATTTTCTTTCATTACCGTCAAGTAATGGCGTATTAACAGGTATGAAATCATTCATTGTCATTTTTCTTCATTATCACCTGTTCAGCCGTAATTCCCTCAAAGAGTATTTTATCGTCCCCTTCTACATATGGCCCTTGTTTAACTTCTACCATTTCTAATTCCTCCAGCACCTCAATTCCATGTCCTCCAGCCGCTAATAGTACGATATCACCTGCCTCAAGAATACGGCTTTGCAAATAATTTTTCAACTCATCATAGAAATCTATGCGAATCTTACCTCTTTTAATAATAAGGACCTCCTGAGTATAATTAACATCTCGTGAAATCTTATTATGAATATGAGTTTGAATTATCTTACCAGCAGGATACTTCATATAGGCAAGCTGTTGAGAAAATTCGTCCGGTGTGAAGAATTCTAGTCCATCCTTTTCAAAATTACGCCTTATAATGATTGACAGCAAAGCATCATTGTGTATTATCTTCTCTATCATATATATTTCTTTATTATGTACCGTTTACCAATTCAATAAATTTCAATGTTTGTAATAATATGGCATAATTACCTGCCCCTGAAAGAAATCATAATTGTCCGAAGAAGAGAAAAACTGGAATACGGCTGCTCTCTCAATCAGTACGGATGTTTGTTCACAAAGCCTCTCCATATTGTCAGCCACATTATTTCAATATCAAACCCGAGAATCATATTTTACCGCCCATAAAGGACAGGTCCTTCTCTGCTCCAATCTGTATTGTTCTGAATTTCAACATATTCCTTAGTCAGTTCTTTCTGCCTGGACACATCCCTTATAAGTATTGTACTTAAACCAAGATCTGCCACTATGAAGCAAATTCACGCAAAAGAATATGCAAATGATAATTTACCAAAATCTTCATCTCCCAATCTCCTTGCTATAAATATAAACAAGAGTGCGGGTAAGATTCTAGTCAATTCTGACAGTGTTTTATAGAAGATGTTACGTCTTGCTCGTTGTATTAAACCGTCTTTGAACACTTTTCTGACTCTCTAAATTGTATTAATACTACTGCAAGCCCTAAAATTATACCCCATTGAAGATGAATGCCATGGACAACGAGAACATCAACAAGGTTATTGAATAAATAGGCAATAATACCGCCCATCAAGCCTACATAAAGGCCATAAATCCTGGAATCTTTTAACACCTTCAGGGATCCTACCAAATACCTGACGATATATACTAACCAGATAACAAATGCAGATAATCCCATAAACCCTGTATCTACAAATAGTTGTAGAAACAGATTATGTAGGTGGTTTTGTGCTGTGGTATCATCAAATATAGTAAACTTCTTAATAAGCAAAGGATAGTTACCGATACCTATTCCACAAATTAAGTCATCTTTAACCATACTAAAGCCTATTGGATAACAAATAACTCTATATTTCAGAGAACTCAGTACAGGATGTGATTTTTCTCTGTTCATAAAATTACCCTTAATATCTGAGAATACAATGGTAATAACAAATATTGCAAAAAATATAGCTAGGTAGAGTGGCGCTTTTCTCTTGCCTTTTGTCAGAGAGAAAACAAGAACCATAGTCAGAATTAAAAATAGCCAACTCGATTTTGAGAACGAAAGAAACCAGGCAATAATTGATACAACTGCAAGAACACCAAACATAATCCTCTCCCACAATAACACACTTGTCATCATCGCACCAAAAAGGACAGGTATTATTAAACTAATATACGCAGCAAATGGATTAGGGTTACCAAAAGGGGCAGAAGCCCTATGCCCCCAATATGCATACCCAACGCTATTACAATAACTAACAATTCCGCATGTAGAAACCACAGCCATAGTAAAAAAAATGGAGTACAAAATTATTCTAATTTTTTTTTCAGAATCTATAAGATTTATAGTTAGATAATAGATTAGGAAAAGCTCTAGCCAACGTACTAATTCCTTCACCGCTAACGAGAACTCCATTGATTTCACAGCCGACAACAAAAGACAGAATACAAATGGAATACTACAGTACAGCAACTTTTTATTCCCAAAATAATTTCCCCCTCTAGCTATACTTTTACATATACAAACAAGGAGAAAAATAGAGAGAATTGCTTCTAAAGGATAGATTGAGATATAACCGAAATCTACCATACCCTCAAATGGTATGAATACGATTACGAACACAATACCCAAATACGGCTTGCAAAAGAGCACACCCGTAATTATACATACTACTATTACAGTACAACCCCAGAATAATATTTCCATATTTCTTATAAAGAAAAAGAAGCCTTATATATTTCCAATACTTTCTTAGTCGTTTTTCCACAGAAAAACAATTTAGACATATCTAACCATTTTTGCCCAAATGACACTTCAATTCCCTATCCTTCAATAAAGTATTTACGCTTTGGCACAGTAAACTCACATCCGTAAGCATATCCATAATTCCCGAATTGCTAATTACCACTGGTAGAAAATATGTGCTAGATGTAATCGTAGGTATTCCGCATCACATCACCTCCAAAAGAGGGCATAATACAATATTACAACAGATTATTGCCAAGCGGTAGATCGGCATAAAACAAGGCTGCCTATATTGATTGGTACTTATATATGCAATAATCATTAATCATTGCTTGCTGTGTACTGTCTACTACCACTTTCTAATTTCTATCAACTATCTCATTTTCAATCACCTTGCCCCTCTCCCAAATAATACTACCTTTATAGTTTTCAAAAGGATATGCGAATCAAGAAGAGGTGATAAGTTTTTAATATAGTAAAGATCATATTGAAGTTTCTTAATGCCATCTTCAACTTTTACCCCATGATTATAATTTACCTGTGCCCAGCCAGTAATTCCAGGTTTTACAGAGTATCTTAGAAAAAAGAATGGTACTTTTTCTGAATATTCATTTACTTCTTCTTGTATCAATGATCTTGGACCTATAATACTCAAGTCTCCTCTTATTACATTCCATAATTGAGGTATTTCATCGATCCTAAAAAACCTTAATACTTTACCAACTCTTGTAACTCTCGGGTCATTTTTAGATCCTGCAAAGGTCCTTTCATCTTCTTTTCCACAAACCATAGTTCTAAACTTAAAGACCTGAAACAGTTGCATTCCTTCTCCAACCCTTTCTTGTTTAAAGAAGACAGGTCCTTTTGACTGCAATTTTATAGCTATTGACACAATAATCATCGGAGGAAATAATGCTACCATTCCGACTATTGCAATAAATTTATCTAAAACCATCTTTATCTTTCTATTGTAAATATTTTTCTTTATTCCATAAAAATCAACATAACTAAACCAACTGCCACGTAGATACAATATAGGAATCGTCCCAAAAACTCTTTCATAAAAACTTGGCATGTCATGGATTTCCGTTCCCTTAAATTTGACATCCATTATTCTTTTAAGAAGTACAGGTGATTTTTCATGTGTTATAGCAACGACAACTTCATCAATACCCTTATCTTCCACCAAAGACTGGAGAAGACCTGTACCACCAATAACTGCTGAAGAACCAATAGTTACATTTCTCTTTTTCTCATCATCATCTAAATATCCAACAATTTTAAAACTTTTTCTTCCATGCAGAATGCTGTGCAATGCTCTTCCAGCCCGACCAGCACCAATAACAAGAACCCTATAAGGCCTCTTTCCAGATTTAAATAATTTATTAAAGAAAAGACGCCAGAAAAGCAAAAAAAGAAAAACAAGTAAAATATTTATAGCAAAGGCCCCCCTGCTGAAATACCAAAAACTAAAGAGGTAAAAGGCACCAGCAATAAAGCCGTTTGCAATAATTATTGAGACAATAATCTTGAGAATATTATTTGTACTATAGAACTTCCCTTCAGTATTATAAATATCAGCCATATAAAAAACAAAAATGAACATACAGAGGAATAAAATCGTAGCTCCTGTATGTTTAGAAATAACATTTACAAACTGACCATGCCTAATTGCATAACACGCATAAAAGGAGATAATCAACAACAAAATATCACCACCTGCAAGAATAAGTTTTTTCCTTGGTAAATGCTTTAACATGAATCAGCTCACTGTCTCTTCTAAACGACGTTTAAATTGCAAATCTGTCATGAGAAATGGTGTAGGCGAGATAAAGGCTGAACCATTATAACACAATCTTTATGTACCTAATTTCCCCTCAAGAATTTGCTTAATATTATGAGTTGTTATGAGAAGAGTATATTCAACCTTTTGCATATCATTAACTAACGCAACAGAACAAGAATCGACATTCACTCCTTCAACTGTTTCTCTTAATACCTTATCACTGAATATCACATTCAAAAATGACTTTATTACTGCTTATAGTTCCTATGTGATAATGTGTTGTCCCACATTCGAAACGCTCGCACCAGTAGCGAAGGCATTAGATTCCCGAAGACTCATCACTAATGTTTATGAGAGTACACATTATACCAAAAGCCAATTACAAGCAATTGAGTAGTGACTCAATGAAATCTATCAAATTCATACTAACTATCATATGTCAGACTACTTTCACATGCGGCATTGCTGCTCATATAAATGATTATAAATATCTATATATTTCCTTCCTATTAATTCTAAATTAAACAGCTTATCAAACCTTTTCCTTGCATTCCTACCATACTTTTCACATATTTGCCTATTTCCTGAGAGAATGCTTAAGGATTTTTTCAGTTCTATTGCATTCTTAGGCGAAACGACTAATCCAGTTTCCTTGTGTTTATTAACTAAAGTGGTACCTGTCCCTAATTCAGTTGAAATCATTGGCTTTGAAAAAAAAGAAGCCTCAAGTAGAGAAACCCCAAACGATTCAGACCTATTAATTGAGGGAAATACAAAAGCTCTACATAATTTATAAAATGCCGGCAAATATTTATCACCTATGTATCCTGTAAAAATAACATTGTTAAGCTCTAGAGATTTAGCTTTATCTTTTAACCTGCGTTCTTCAGGTCCTTTTCCCACAATGATAAGTATCCGATCTATATTTACCATTGCGTCTAAAAGATAGCTTAATCCCTTATAAGCTCTCAAGACTCCAACAAAAAGAAAAAAGTCTTCCCCATATTTATTTTTTATTCTTTGTAATATATCGTCACTTGATCCTTTAAACCTATCTTGATCCAGTGACAGTGGGATGATTCTACATTTGTCTCTAAATTGCTTTAATATCACACTTGAGTTTAGATGTGACTCACTTGTAACTACTACGACATCCATCCTCCTTAGAAATTCTGTAAAGAATGGGTGGTATAATTTGCCCAACAGTCTATATCTAACAAGATCTGAATGGTAATTAACTAACGAAGGTTTTTTTATACCACCAATTAGATAGTTCAGTTCTCCCCATGCCCATGGACTATGGAAATGCAGTATATCACACGCATTAGCATTTTTTCTAAAATTACGACAAAATTCAAATGATATCGGTGTAGAGAAGACATCTAGTAGCGTTTTGTAACGGACAACTGTCGCTTCCTTGAATTTTACTACTCTGGGGTTAGGAATTGAAGACACCGTCATTATCCTATTTTCAATTCCATGATTGCAGTTGTATTTAACAGTTTGTCTTATCGCCTCCTCCAAACCACCTAGCGAGTCAGGATAGTACGTTTTATATATATGTAAAACTTTTATTTTTGATCTTCTCATATACGACTTATTACCTGGACAATTTTTCACCCAGCTTCAGCTAATAACCATTTAACAGTGGAAATTACGAATACATAGACTAATACCGAGTGGTTTTCGCCAATGCAAATCCAGCTATTCGCCCCAAAAAAGCCCCACAATGACGAATAGAGTCTTTCCAATGTCCTTGGATACTAGCTACTCCGATTCCACCAATTGCCTTTAGCAGACTTATCGCCCATTGCCATAACATCCACCCCCATTGGGGGCTGTTCATTAGCTTTCTGAATAAGGCACCTCGTCCCAATCCGTAACTATAACCTTTATGTACCGTCTGTCTCCATGTCAATTTAGAAAAATTAGTCTCAGGATGGTATGCGATTAGAGACTCTGTATAATAGACCCTGAAACCTGCATTCAATGCCCTGAGCAGCAATTCAGTCTCCTCACTTCCACCCCACCTGGCACCAACACCCATTTCTTCATCAAAGCCCTTGAGTTTATCAAATACCTGTTTGTGTATAATCATTGTTGTGCTTAGAAACATACTATAATTACTATATGTTATTTCTTCTGATACAAAATTCATATATCGCGAAAAAGGCTCATTTTTCTCTAAAGTGAGAACCATTCCAGAAAATATAAACATATCAGGATGTTTTTGAATAACTTTATTAGCGTTCTCAAGAAAGTTATGCGGTAATACGGAATCGTCATCAGGAAAAACCAAGTATTCGCCCCTTGCATTTCTTATCCCTATATTTCTAGCTAATGAAAGACCTCTATTGCTAGAGTGTATATATTTTATATTTTCATCATTAGCACAAAGATTTAAAACTCGTTCGTGCTCATTCTGGTCTACCACAATTATTTCATAATTAAAGTATGTTTGCGAAGTGAGAGATTTTAGAAGTGTTCTTAATTTGTTTTCTTCTCCAATAGTTGCTGTTATAAATGAGTAGTGGACGATGGTCATTTAATACCTTTGTGATAGCATTGCGACTAAACCTTCCAAGATGAAAAAGTAGTCAATTTCTCAATATTATGCTTCTGACTAGTTATGGTTAGACTATTTTCTCCTTGAAGCAGCAAAACGAGCCGCTCTACGAACAAACCTGAAGAGCCACTCTCTTTTACATAGAAACCGTAAGAACATATTTAATATGCCATTAACTTGGCAAAAATAACTATACGCCCTCTCCCTTTCTCCATAGCAAAACAAGATTCTTCCAATTAAATGGCTAATTTCATTCTTTATTTCTGGAAGTTCAATGAAAGCCTCAATATTGCCGTTAAAGTCCTTATTCATAATTGTATACGAGTCAACTTTCCGCTTCTGGCGTTCACCACCAAAATAACATGCCAATGCTGCATATTGAATCTGGACATGAAGCTTCATTTTGGATATCCCTGCCTGATGAATCCTCAACCTGTATAATCGTTCAGACAAATTCCCTACTGAAGCGATCTCGGAAATCCTTAGCCACAAATCATAGTCCTGTGCATACCGGAATTCACTTCTGTAGCCATTAACCATGTCTACTATGCTTTTTCTCATCATAATAGACCCATGGATAAAGGGGTTTACTCCTTTAGTCAATACACGTACCGCATTAACTTCTTTTATAACGATCGGCTGATCAATTATATTTCCATGACTATCAATCCTTGTAACAGCCGTTCCAACAAGCCCATGGTCAGGATGATCTTTGAAGAAGGCTAGCTGACATTCAAAACGTTCAGGCTCAGATAAGTCATCAGCATCATGCCTGGCAATAAACTCCCCCCCGCACCTTGACAGCCCCAAATTCAAAGATTTAGTTAAACCAAGATTAGAACTATTCCTAAACACCTGAATGCGTTGATCCGTTTGGGCAAATCCACCCAGAATTTCTGATGTCTTATCTGTAGAACAATCGTCAATCACTATTAGCTCGAATTCACTATAGCTCTGATTAAGTATGCTCTCTATAGCGTCTGACAAGAAAGGCTCTCCATTATACACAGGCATTAAAACACTAACTAATGACATAAGCTACAAAACGAATTTATTGTTGTTCCGTTTAAATAAACAGTATCTGCAGAAAATCTATGGAACTATTTTATGCTAAGAGTCTTGTATACAATCAGTAAGCTTACCTTTAGTACCCCATGCAGTTTTTACATACAGGATGCCGATCAAATTCTTTCCTTAGAGACATTAATCTCATTTCTTGAAAATAATCATTATTCCAAACATCTCGCCCCTCTCCGAAGATATTTCCAAATTCTTTTTGCGGAGTAATGGAGCGTCCACAACCACTAACGTTCCCATCGGCGTCTATAAGCAAATGGGCAAAGAAGTCATTGCAAGTAATTCCTTTTATTGTGTTCTTCAATTGTGGCAAGACTATTTGAAACGGGTACTTTTTTAATTTCTTCTTTAATTGTGCCAGATAGTTAACAACTTCCAGATCATCATCCCGTAAGGTTTCTTCCAGTGGATATCCTTGTTCAATTCCAAAATAAATGACATTATGGAACACAACTGTTGAAGCATCTGGTAATTCTTCATTAACAAAATCCAAGACATTATCGATATTAAAGATATTCTTCCTTGACACAACGTATGTTAGATTAAGTTTAGTTCTTCTGTTAATTTTTTTTGTAAATTCCTGTAAGGCAGAAACTATACTATTAAGATCATATTTTTCACTGTTGGTCAGTTTGTAATATTCTATCTGACTCTCCACATTCAAACTAACACTCAAACTATAAATCATTCTCTTCGCCAACTCATCTAAGCTATCTTTTAATAAAGTCCCATTTGAAATCACTGTAATTAACTTTCTACTGCTAATTGCATAGTCTATCATTTTAAAAATATTTACATTTAGGAAAGGCTCTCCGACTCCAGTCAGTGTAATACGAATAGCTTCTGGAAAAGTATCTATTATTCTTCTAAATGTCTCAAATTTCATATCCTGTAATGAATTATGAAGAAAAGGATAATGCTTATTTCTGTCAGGAGAATGATGAGGACAAAAATTACAATTTAATGTACATTTATCTGTGATATAGAAGGAAATCTGTATAGGTTGATAGCTAACTTTTTTTCTTCTGGGTAAAGTCAGATATTTTATTATGTTGACTGTTGAAGATGGGGTGAGAAATAGTCCATGTTTCTTGATAAATGATAGATTATTAAATACTTTCCAAATAATAGTCATCATTTTCTATCTATCATTACTGTTATTTGAAAACTCAGGCGATGGCTTATATGCCAATATCACCCCTACCATTAACCAGTCAAAGGGGTCGTTAGATGTCAAACCCGCAGTATGTGTGGAACTCTGAACCATGTAACCACATAAATACGCTATCGCCGCTGTATAGAAATAAAAGTCAGTTGAGCCTCTGATACTGTTTCTTCTTCCTTTATAGGCAACTCTAAATATGCAATAATAGAGTCCGATATACACCATAAGTATCATCCAGCCATTTGAAATTCCAATATCCAGCAAACAATTGTGAAATCCGGCCATCATAATAGTTTCTGCGACTTGTAGATTTTCATAACCAGCCAAATAGTAGCGTTTAATCCTTGTAATTTCCTCAGTGCTCTTTATACCCAGCGGATTATTAAGAAGAATTCTAGTTGCAATCAAAGTAGACGGTATCCTGCTTGATACAGACGCAGTAGGCTTTATCAATCTGGTTGCAAATTGATTAAAGAATGACATGCAGATAACCAGTACTGCTCCAATCAACACAGTACTTAATAGTTTCTTAAAAGACCAGTAACCATTAAGTTTCATAAAAACGAAGTAGCTAACTAATACAGCCAGAACCCCTGATATAGCTTTTGCTGCCATTGCACCGAGCAACAGACTTAATCCGAGTACTATTATGTTCTTTCTGGTTCTGGATCTTTGTGTTGAATAATTTAAGTATAAAAGAAATGGAAAGATTCCGGAAATCTGATATGAAAGTGGTACTGAAAACAATGCCAGACCGGGGGCTCTTAATCTACGAATAATTTGGTCCCTTACTTCTACAACTGGCTCTGCAATTAGCATTCTTAGATTCCAAAATAAATCTAAACCTATTGCTTGTAAAACAGCAACAATACAAGAAATACTTACAAGGATAGCTATTATGTACAAGACATTTTTTACTTGCAGTACATACTTAATTACATCTCTTACCACAACTATTAGCATAATTGGGACACAGAACCTCTGCATCAATTGAACAATTCTATCATCATTTACAACATACATCCAGAATGCTAATAGAATCAACACAATAGATACAGTAGCATGTGAGCTAGAAAACCCGCTACCTGAACGCACACAGTAGTTTAAGTAAGAGATTGAAAACAAAACGGTTAAGCTTATTACACCAAGAGAAAGAGTGCCTACAACATCAACATAACCAAAGTAATAATATCCAACAACCATGCAACAGAAGAATAGCATTTGTAAATGGCGTATCTCTATTCTACATATTTTTCGTAGAATTAATTGCAAACCACTCATAAAATCCTTCATGATGCTAATCTCCACGTAAAAGCACTTCCAATATCTTCGCTGAAAACAGAATTCTAGCAAGCCAGTCAAGATACTTCACAATTTCATTGGATCTTGCATTAAAGCCTTTCAATACTCTCCACTTATTTTTCTCTTTATAGTAGTAACGTTTACTGCCAAAAAACCTCTAATACTCCTAACTCTAAGAAATACTTTAAGAAATATGGAACTGAGAAATGATACAATTGGTTCGGTATGCGCTATAGACAATCTTGATTTACGACCAAAAAGCTTATATACAAGCCTTTGGTAAATAACTAGAAGGTGAAAGACCGGAGCAATTCTTTCAATCTGTTTCTTTGGAAAACCGGCAAGATTAAGGACAGTGTTGAACCTCTCCTCTTTTACGCCTATTCGGTGAGGCTCTATAATGCCATCCTCAATACATTTAGAATACAGTTTCGTTCCAGGATAGGGATAATATACGGAAGCATTTGAGCGCTTTGGTCCAATTATGGCATTGAGATTAATAGTATCAACAAATTGATCAAAAGTTTCCTCTGGAAACCCGATCATATTGTTAATATATAAAGAAATTCCGGATTCCTTGAGATTCATCAAGGAAGTTATAATATGGTCACGCGAAAGCCTTCTATTTGCAATCTTATTTCTGATGTAATCATTGCCGGATTCAATACCAGCTATTACCATCTTGCAGTTTGACTCTACTAACGCAGTCAGAACAGGTCCATCAAATGTACCAACCCTTAAATTACATGCATACGGTAACCCTAATTCCTTTTTATAAAGTTCTGCAAACTCAATAAACCACCTCTTATTAAAAGTAAATACATCGTCATGGAAAGCAAAACCTGTCAAACAGTATTTTTCCTTGTCTCTCCTCAATTTCTCAACAGCCGCTTCAGGAGAAGGATGTCCAAGCCAACCTTTCCCAGTTCCCCAGGTTTTTATCAATGGGGCTGCACAAAAATCACACGCAAAAGGACAGGCACGACAAAGTATATATTCAAACACACGTGATCCAAGCAAGCCTCTTCCAAAACCATAAGGATTTGAGCTTAATCTATCAAGCTCCTCAAAGAAAAGCTCTCTGTCAAAATCAAAATACTTATCCCACGAATCTGGAAATGGAAGCCTTTCATTCTTTACTATGTTACCATTTTTTCTAAACCAGAAATTGGGAGTCCCAAGATAATTACCCGCCTTTTCCATAAATGAAATCAGCTTCAATAGCGGCTTCTCTCCATATCCGATACAAACACCGTCTACATTCTCCAGGCTGGCAATATCACCAGGTGTAATAGATACGTGAGAACCTCCTAGTATCAGCATGGTATCTGGAGCGATATTCTTAATATAGCCAGAAAGTTCATTAACGGAGATAAAGCCGGAAGTGGTTGCGGAAATACCAATCAATCCAGGTTTAAATTCAGTAATTTTTTCCTTTAAAATTCCATAATCATCTTTTGTTTTAATGTAGGACAAGTGTGTATCATGTCCATGCTTCTTTATAAATGCAGAAAGGGCGCCTACACCGCATGCATATCTGGCAGGTTCAGAACTATTCACATCGTAATAAACAAAAAGTACTTTCATGTCTCTATCTCTCTTAGAAATACTTAGTCCAAAGCGCTTAGAATATTTTACACTTCACCAGTTAAGAATATCAACCTTAGCCCATAAGATGATGTCAATTGATTCCACATTTTATATTAAGAGTAAAAACCAGAGTACGTGTTATGTATGTACACAGAATATCAGCATCAGTATTGGATCTTATTCTTGATTTGTTTCAGTATGAGACCTATCTTCTTTTTCATCTCAAAGATCACAATTTGTTTTTTCCTCACTGTCGAGGGAATCTTAAAGTAGGGATTTCCATGGTAATATTTATTAACACGCTTATTATGACCTTTCAAATATAGAACTTTATTTAGATCCTCATACTCATACAGCCGATTCTTTCTTACATATTCATATAGTTCAGAACCCGGTATACCTGCATATATATTCGTACTATAATAATCCGGCTTTAATATAGAGATAAGATCATGCGTTGCTTTCCTATCCTCCCCAGTTTCGGTAGGAGCGCCAACGACAAAACTTGCATATGTCTTAATCCCTACTTTCTTCGCTAAACCGAATGCATCAACAAACTGCTCAACGGTTTCGCCCTTCTTGAAAAATTCCAGCATTCTAGGACTGCCACTCTCAACTCCAATATAAAATGCTCTACACCCTGCTTTCGAGATCAATTTAAGGTATTCCAAATCACACAGGTTATCAACTCTTGTTTCACAAATCCATTCTATCCTAATATTCTTCCTTAAAAGAAGTTCACAAAAGTCAACAACTCTCGCTTTACTAAGCGTAAAATGGTCTTCTCTGAAATAAGCACCTTTAAGGCCGTAATACTTAATCATATACTCTATATCTGATACTACCCTTTCCGCTGACATAAACCTATAGGCTTTTCCCCAGACGGATTGAACGGAACAGAAATTACAATCAAACGAACATCCCCTACTAGTATTAAAGGTGTATACTGGAAAAGTATCTATCCATGGGTCCCTCCACATATACGGAAGATAAACAAACTCTTCCCATGCAGGTAGTGGAAGATTATCCATATCAGTAACTTTCTTTCCATATACAATTCTGTCTGTTTCTGTTCCAGATATTATCTCCAGAATGGATACTTCCCCTTCACCCACAACTACATGATCAACGAATTCTGGAATGGAATTACTTCCTACAGATGTATGAGGCCCACCAACAATAATTTTACCATTCCACTTCCTCTTTTCACGTAGATATTGTAGCTTGTGCAGCAATAATAATGTTCCCTGATAGCAGATTGTGTTCGAGTATATACCTACAAAATCAATCTGTCTCTTAATCAAAAAGTCAGTTTCTAATACATTGCTGGGGTTCAAATAATTATCAACAAAATAAACCTGATGTCCTGCGGTTTTCATAACAGAAATCAGGAATCCAACTCCCAATGGAGGCCTTTTCTCATCAGTAGAAAATACAGCCATCTTCGGCGCTGCAGATGTCATCATTAATACATTCATATCTTCAGTTATCAGAAAACAAACTATAAATGTTTATTACGAATGATTGCGACTCAACAAACCCTCAAATATACGTTGATGTTCTCTGGTCCATTTTCCCAAATCATAACGTTTAACGGCTATCTCTCTGGCAATTTCACCCTTTTCTTTTCGTATCTCATAAAGCTGCATAATCTTTTCTGCCAAAGATATTGGATCTGGAGTATGGATTTTATTCCAGTCATATGGCAGACCGAGAGACAAGCCAGCCTCTCCAACAATTTCATGTAATCCACCATTACCGGAATGTAAAACCGGCAAACCACAAGCCATGGATTCTATAACGGTATTAGGAGTCCAATCCATATGCTTTAGATGGACAAGTACATCACCAAGTTTGTACATTTCTGGAGCACTCTCCTGAGTATACTGGGGATGGAATTCAGTATTGTCGCCTATCCCAACTTCTTCTGCAAGTTCAACAAAGCTTTTTTTTGAACAGTTAAATATACCTTTACCTGGAGACAAAGATCCGATTATTATGAGTTTTGCATTTTGATATCTTTCCCTTATATATGGCATAGCTAAAATAAGTGGTTCTATTCGATGCCTGACATAATGTCCACCTATTGCAAGAATGTTAAACCTGTTATCTGGCCTCGCTTGTGGAATAAAGTGCATCATGTCTACTGCATTATAAATAATAGTATAAGGCACATTACATTTACCCAAATATAGTTCTGCTCCTTCTTTAGCAAATCTACTCCCGAATACTATATGATCAGCAATCTTATAAATCTTCCTACATGATTTGTTTAACTCTCTAAAGTTCATCCTGTAAGCGGGATGAAAAACACTGTTTATATGTTGTACGATCTTTACCCCGTGATTCTTCGCTATTAAACATATAGTTGGTGATATTCTTGCGGATATAGTATAAATTATATTAAACTTCATAGGGCAGTCTGGAAAGTATTTCTGCATCCGTTGCAGCCTAACAAGAGGACCGCCGATTCCAGGAACCACACCATGGTGAACCCTGATCTTGTCATTTAATAATGGAAAAAACAGACCCACTCTTTCCAAGGCAATACTCTTAACCCTAGTTGCCACACGCAAAAAAGTATTCATCATTTTTCTGATTCCAACTACATTAATTAAATCTAATTAGTTTCCTTGCAGGTCCTACTTGATAATTAGTCTTGTTTTATAAGCGACTCAGAACAAGACTAATTATTAATCGCTTAAGTAATATTTAGTACATAAGTTTATTAAAAATATCAGCATATTGTCTTGATACAACTTCTACCGAATACTTTTCCACAACACATTCTCTTGCTATATCACCCATCTCCTGCCTTGTTAGGGCTGAATCTAATAACCGTTTAAAAGCGTTATGCCAATCTTTTTTATCTTTACAAATAAAACCTGCCTTCATACCACCAAAAGCATCAATGTATGACTGCTGATTACTTGCAATCACCGGTAGTCTCTGGGCCATCCCCAGCGTTATCTTATATTCACTGTGTCCCATCTCATAACCATTGTTCAAAATTTTTGGAGAGATAATAACATCAGCTCCAAGTAGATCTACAGGATACCGGGATGGTCTCCACACCCTTATTTCACAATCAAGCCGTTTTTTCATTCTGTGTACGACATGAGGAAGCAAATTTCCAACAAACTCCTTATTTGTAACAATAAGAATCTTTATCCTTTCTGCATAGTTGTATAAACTATCCTCTATTAATTCAAAATGAAAAGCCTTCTTTAGTTGTCCACTCCATACAAGTGTCAGCTTCTTTTTCTCTATATGTTCTTTTAGACCTGTATATTGGCCGCAAACATCCACATTATCAGGTATCCAGACAACATTTTGATTAAACCCAAGGCAAATATTTCTAATATATGTAGAGTCGGCTACGACAAAGTCTGCATTTCTTGTTATCCATATTGCCTGTTTGCTCTGTTTCTCTGTAGGTTTTGTTCCGGGCACATGATAGTCTCCCCATATTTCATAATAATTAACATTAGCATCAAAGACTACTTTCCCCCCATATGATTTAATCTTCCCTACTTCAGACATAGCCCTCTCTGTCATAATTTTCAGGAAAACTACAATGTCATATCGTCTGTTTGGGTTGTATATCTCATTATGAATATTAGGAATATTCTTATTAATCCATTCAGCTACAGGCCTGAATCTCATCTGCTTATCAGGTCTTAGCCTATCAAACAAATAGGACACAGGGCGACAGTACTTCGACTTCGTCACCCACCCTATCAAGACAGGTTTATTCTTTGAAAACTTAAACATTGAGGAGGATTGATGCTAGATCATTCAGAATCTTAATTCAGAAATGTAGGCTTGAAGCTGCTGTCGATGACATAAAAGCAATAACCTATAGAAGGTGCTCACTGTAAGAAGAAATACAAAATAGTTTTTATCAAACTACTTCTTTATCGCCACAAAAGCAATCATATGGCCAAAGATTGATTTCCCAAGATCTATCCTAGTAACTACTTTACGTATTGTGCTAGGTACCAGACCATACAGTCTTTCAAAACCCCATAAATCCTTCCTTGCACCAAGTATTGAAGCATAACAGTATCTGTCTACAACAGAAAATCCTGATGAAGATAAAAGGATGGAAAATTCTTCATTTGTAAATGCATATTGATAAAACTTATCCTTACCAAGAACCTCCTGGGAAGAATAATCACCCATATATTCTCTTAATCTCCTTATCGGTGAAAAATATGGAACCGAACATATAAATATTCCGCCTGGCTTAATAACTCTATATGCTTCGTTGAATGCCTTCTCTGGGCCATCCCAGTAATGCTCAACCACTCCTAATGAAATATAAGCACCAAAATTGTTATCAGGAAAATCCAATTTAAATATATCACCGTACTCTATATTAAGGTCTGGTGCGAGCCTTTTGGATTGCTGAATAGTACTAGCAGAGAAATCAACACCGATTACATCATAACTCTCAGATTGAAGTGACATAACCACACTTCCAAATCCACAACCACCCTCGAGGACAGGCAAATCTTTTGGAATCCATTTCCTGAACATCTTCTTATGAAAACTCCTACAACCTCTTCGTGCCTTATTAAGTTCACGGGGTACATTAACTTTCGCACTCCAACTATCTTCCCAAAAGGACGGGTTATCAGCCCTTTCCTTAAACCATGCCAGTCTTTTATCTACTACAACCTTCCACGCATCAACTCTATTTGTTGAATCAAAATACCTTTTTACCGGTTTTCTTTCAGCATTTAAAATGGCTTTAATATAAAGTTCAAAAATGATATCTGGACTATATCCTTCTATTGCCCGGTCTCTTGTCTCAGCAGAAAGGACAGGCCTGTTAGATATAATATGTTGAACGTCTGCCTCAAATTCCTCTCCCATTGGTATTCCACACCTACCAACAATCTCTGACGTTGCTCCACTATCTTTGTATATAACAGGCAATCCACTTGCCATTGCCTCAAGTACCACATTAGGACACGCCTCATTTTCTGATGGAAACAAAAAAAGATCACAGCTCCTCATTACCTTGGCAAGCTCAACGTTATCCAGCATCCCCATTAAATGAATATTTCTAAGGTCAGGAGCACCATCAAGTCGACCACATAAGATAAAATCAAATTCTTCAAACTGTTCTGCAAGCCGGTATACATGGCTTAGTCCTTTTTTTTTATTTGTACTGAATGTTGCGCAGCAGATCTTTATTTTATACGGAAAGTCTACCCTTTCTCCTAACGGTGAAAAAGTATCGATATCTACAGGATTATAAATAACAACACCGTCATTTTTTATTACTGGGTATTTTTGCATTGTTGCATACTTACCATAATTACTTTGAAAGATTGTAACATCAGCAAGGGTATTGACTTGAGATTGCTTTTTGTCTGCATCATCTCTCCTTCCATAATCCTGAGCTGAACCATCTATTCTGTGCAGAACTTTCAACTTTGAATTCTTTTTTTTTGCTCTCCTTATTAAGTTATAAGGAACTATCCAAGAATTAGCGAAAAGGACATCCTCATCACCCTCTATTTTGCTAGAATAAGAGATCCCATTTTTATCAAGGTAGTTAATAAGATTGTTTAAAAAGGTATAAGCACCTCCCTCTTTCTTAATCTTTATTGGTATACATATTTTCATTGAGCTTTCATTTACAATGTGTTGCAGTTATAGGCAGATTGGAGGATTACATTAGCTTGCTATTCTATCGTATTCTCACGGAACTCATTGACAATGTTCATGAATATTGATTAAATACCGTGACAGTTATTAGATTTGACCTTCTAAAATTTCAGACTACTGTTGCAGCTTTGCAAAGGAGAAGGGCTCTTACACATCCGATCGAGCAAACATAATCAAGTACATCCTCATCCGCAATGCTTGTATAATAACCCCTCTTGAATCCATCTGTCCTGATCTCCATCTCTGGAGAGTATCCCCTTTCTGAGAATGGGTATAATCCCCATGGCTTGCTTTCCAACAGAGGTTTGGCAATTAGTACCTTTGGTACAAAACCTGACTGAAATAACCAAGTTAATTCTTTTCTCATATTAAACTCGTTGTCATCATACCGAGACCTGTGCACTTCAAAAAGAATCTTAATTTCATGTTTTGATTGTTTTATAAAGGAACGCATTCCCTGAAAGACCTTTACTTCATACCCCTCAACATCCATTCGAATAAAGTTTATTGGCTTCTTGCCTTTTGCAATAGTATCAACGTCAACCATATCAACTTTCTCCATAATCGGTTCACTGCTGTTGGCTGCATATTTGGGTTTGAGAGTGTTTTCAAAAAAACTGTGAGAGTTAGAATGCTCAGAAATACAAAGCTTCTTACTGTCAACTTTATTAGAAACACCTGCATGAAAGACTTCGATAATACTTTCCTTGTTATTCAGTTTAACATTATCTTTCAAGAAACTGAAATTCTCAGAAGATGGTTCATATGCATATACTTTGCCTTGTGGACCAACAAGAGATTCCAGCAACAGAGCATAATAACCAATATTTGCACCAATATCCAAGACTACCATCCCTCGCTTGACCTCATTCTTCACAACCATTAACTGATCCTCTTCCCTTACCCCAAATAATATAAGAGCATTAGCAATGCCCTTTTTCTTCTCGTCTATTGGCAGTTTCATTCTGTAACTATGTATCCTCTTTATTACACAATCTTTCTTCAACACATACCTGTAGAAATAAAAATGAAGCGAGTTAAAAATTGCCTTAAGTGTTTTTTCTACACCCATATTTTTTATAGTCCTGATGATCATGATAATGCTCCTCTCCTTTCTTTAGCGCACGTATCTTCGACTAATAAGTGTAAGTCCTGATTTCTAGTTTGTGTGATTAAATAAATCATTAAGTCTTACGAGGTGTATGGTGCCTACCGTTTCAATATATCCAGCACGTTGTTGTACTCAGTGTAGTCGGTATCATTCCCATGTTGCGCTTAAGATGATGACAGTTTCTCAAAGCATTTGCTGAACATAGAAGACGCTTGCTTATACTAAATTATATGAAAATCTGTTTTTTAGTGGAAATATCAATTAATTGATAGCCACACCCCAAATACTACGGTAGGCAACCGGCTGGTTTGAGAAAAAGATCTTGGCCAAAACTCCCTGGTATGGTTTGAGAGGATTGATTGAATCTAAGGACATTTCTAAAAGAATAAGATTAAAACCTGCATCTTTAAGAACTCCTTGCAAGCGTTCCTTAGAAAGAGGATTAGGATGAACAGTGTTAGCAATGATTTTATTATGTGTTTTACCATACCAAATTAAATAAAATATATTAAGATATTTTGCATACCATCGAACTAGTAGCTCAAATCTTCTTTCTGATAAATATCTAAACGGAATCAAGGGAAGGCATGTGAGTGCCATCTTATGAAATATATGATCATATTGAGTAGGAAATGTATGAAATACAATCACTCCATTAGTTTTGAGATTTTCCCTTATACAGGCTAGTGTTTTCTTTATAACAGCATCGCTTAGATGTTCTAATAAATCAAAACAGACAATAATATCAACCTTTTCTCTTAAACTGAAAGACCCTGCGTCTCCACACACCCATTTCGGATTACAACCCAACTCCCTGGCCAGTTTTCTGCCTTGGCTTAAGGCCTTTGGATCAGAATCCAAGCCTATAGTATCATATCCATCCAATGCGAATTCAAGAGCAAGAGTGCCAATAGAACAACCAAGATCCAGTAACCTTGATGGAGAGCTAACACCATATTCTGCAACCAGCTCTTTTGCCAGCCGTATATGATTGGCAAAATGGTTTTTGTGCCGATTACGAAATTTACTCAGTTGAGATGCCCTATAGCTGTCATTATATAAGTTTTTCATATTAAACAATTTGTTTATCCATACGAATATAGGTCAGAATCTCACACTTACGACCTACATTTCCAGTTTTTATGACACAACCATCGCCAATATTTACTCTATTAGGAATTGCTACCTTAGCATCAATCTAACAACCATTTCTAATCGAAATCCACACGAACTATGCATTTTCCAGGATTGGCTCTAGATACTTTTTAGCAACATTATCAAAACTTAAATCCTGTCGCTTTAGACAGCGCTCTCTATACTCATCCAGATTGTCCAGTAAGTAATCAAAACGATCAATCGTTTCACCACAGTCTTTAACAATCTCTTTCGTGCCACCTAAAGGATTGAAACAGACTGGCACACCTGACATCACAGCTTCTACTGCTGTATTAGGGCAAGGATCATTCTCTGAGGGGAAATACAACATCTTCAGGCTCGTATAATACTTAACCATTTGCCTTCTATTTAAGGAATTAATAATTCGAACATTAGGTAATTCAAAATCATAAGAATATTTCCTATGATTACCAGCCAGGCAAAACTCAAGGTCTTGATGCTCTAATATAAAACTGTGCAGCAAATCCATCCTTTTCTTCTCTCCTATACCCCAGACTACGTTTCCAATATATTTTCCAGGCAGCGCAGACGGACAAAACTGCTCAGGGTCTGCCCCGTTCAGTATTACCCGGTAATGCGTTGGTTTAATATATGGGTAAACATTCTCAAACACAAACTGACTTTGGAATATTGTTAAATCAGCCAATTTGTTCAGATGAACAATTTGATCATGCTTTTCCTTACGAAACCCAGCTTCGTTTTCTTCGAAATGCTCGTCCAATCTATGTAAAATGAATGCTCCATTTTTTTTTGCTCTGTCTATTTCCTCATAACTTGTAACTCTATTAGCAATAAGTATGACAACGTCTGCTTTATGTGGTAATGAAACACTTCGATATCCATTCTTTCTCAGCCAATTATCCATATGATAGACAAATGTATTTGAACCAGCACCTTTTCTCCTGGGTTTGAGAGACAGATATACATTTATTTTGTGTTTGTCACGTTTTTTAAATTTAAAAATTTTGCAACACCCCTCCCCAGGTCAGTCTACGTTAAGCCTTCTACTATTTGTTTCAAAAGTTGGCGTTTAGTATTAAATAAACAATAAAGATATCCAAGACTTATAAATACACCAGTAGTACAAATAGATATTCTATTCATTCACTCAGCGTTATATCTCTTTAATATGTTGCATGCTAAAACCATGTCTTATTTTAGAAATGGCTGCAGCAAATTATACTTAATTCTGGACATAGCAATATTTATTTTCGACTTTTTAATACTAGTATATTTCAGGCAATTAGTACAAAACTCTGGTCTATTTCCAGGGTTAACAAACGATTGATTTATTCTTTTTCTTAATAACCTATATTTCTCCCCATTCCAAACCTCTGCAATAGTATTTATTTTGGCATTCCCAACAATTTCATTTCCCTCTAAATCATAACAGCAAGAGACTACGTCTCCATTCCAATACACATAAATAGCTGTATAAATATCACTGCACCAGACTATCGAAGAAAGTTTTCTTCTGTATTTAGGGTTGTGTGTTGCCCACTCCGGCTTGCTTTCAGCAAAAGTTTTCAAAACAAGCGTAATACCAATCTGTTTCGCCAACTCTTTAGCTTCTTCAATCTGGTGTTCATTATTTCTCATAACAATAAACTGCCACTTTAGCTTCAAGCCACTTTCCTCTCTCTCAACAATTTGTACCATATCCTTCATATTTTGAAAAACCTTCTCGAATTTACCTCCAGCTCTATTAAGCTCATATACCTCCTGAGTAGTTCCATCTACCGAAAATTGCATTAAATCCAGACCTGCTCTCACAATCTCAGTGGAATAATGAGGATCCAGCAAAAGACCGTTCGTAAAAAGCAAAGCCTTAAGACCTACTTTCTTTGTCTGCTTAATCAATTCAACAAAGTCTTTACGATCATACAATAACCCCTCTCCCTGAAATGCAAGCATTACTTCGTTAATTCCAAATTGCTTGGCCTCTACAATACTCTTCTTGGCAAGTTCTAAGTCCATCATTCCTTTTTCGCGTATTAATTCATTATGAGATTGTGAACCTTTTATATTTTGCTGTCCAACTAAACAAAAGGGACAGTTAAGATTGCAATAATTTGTAAGTTCCAGGCAAATCCTTTTTGGCTTAGCAGGGTGGAAAGGATTCTGTTTTCTAAGCAATCTTATAGGCTTCCCAAGGAAGGACTTTGATGCATTAATGTAGTCCTTTAATTTATTTTCTCTGATTTTGATTTACTCCCTTTGGTATCTTTAAAATGAATATTCCAATATCAATCATACATACTTGTAGCATCATATATGTTTCACCGCTTTATTGTGGATTATACCTTTCTTTGAATACGCTCTACGACCTTTTGTACTACTATATATAATTATAAAAGCAAAAGAGCTACTCAGTTACACAATAAATAGCCTGTGACTTTAACACCATTATTCATTTAGTAAATTTTTAATAAGCCACTCTGAAGGTATATCTCTAAATGACCTGTCATTCCAATAATCATCATCTATAAACTCCTGACATATAAGCTCTGAATTTCTCAACTCATCATCTTTAGCTGCCTGATCGTAGATTTTCTCTAAAAAATTGAGGTAACTTAGCCCGGAATCTTCCTTAGCTTTGAAGAACATGCCTCTTAACGGTGAATTTACAATTCTGAACAATAGTCCTGTAAGTTTAGTAGCGTAATTCAGCGCTTCCTCAGGAAAGGTATTTGTTGAGAATACTGTGTGTGGAGCCTGCAGTGAGTAATTAATACCACATCTATCTGAAATTTTTTCAAGATCGGAACCTGGCAACATTTGTAGACGGTGAATATTCAAGATATGGTCCGTGTCCTTAAAGAATGGTAAGAAATACTCAAGGCCCTGGAAATATGAATCATATGTCTCAAAAGGCAGGCCCAGAATCATATCAACCTTCAAGGCAATATTATTCTTATTGACAGAGTCAAAAAAACATTTGAAAGCGCTCTGCTCAATAATCGGTCTTCCAACGGCCCTAAGTGCTTCCTTACAAAATGACTGAACACCGACACAATTTATCACACTATAATCCTTGAGTATATCAGAATAGATTTGAGAACGATTTAAGGGCTTGGTCTGGTTTGTATTTAAAATACCATCTTTATATTTAAGCAGTGCTGTCATTTGTATGAACTCACTATCGACCTTATTGTATGTGTACTCCCAGTATATCCATGGCAGTCTAACATCATCACGCGTCTTAAGGTCAATCAGATGTTCTACTATCCGTTTTGCTCTTGAAATGTCATGAGTAAAAACTGAGTCTAATATCCTGAGGGCAACTATCTTTTTTTCAACGATAAGATATTCCATTTCATCACATACTCTTTTAATGGAATAAAAAGAGCCAGAGGGCAAATTCTTATGGTACACACAGTATTTGCATCTGTACGGACACCCGCGCGTTGTCTCTAAAAATGCCTGCTGTCTGCTATACAGTGTTTCATCTATCACACCATTTAAGTAAATGGAAGGGATATCATCTAAGTCTACGAGTCTATCCATATTGGGTATATATTCAGACCCTACATTACCGCATTCTATTACCCCGGCAGGAACTTTATGATTGCCACCTTTCTTTTTCTCTACAAGATATAAAACCAGATTTAATAATGTTTTTTCTCCTTCACCAATCACAAGATACTCATCATTACCTGCATCTGGCAATAGTGCTACCTTCTCCTGTGATATTTCAGGACCACCAAGAATATGAATAAATCTATCTCGTTCTTTAAGATTTCTGGAAAGGTCTAGTACTTTCTCGATATTCCAAATATAACAACTATATCCAATGGCATCAGGATTGTGACGTATAATCTTCTCACTGATTTTTAATGTATCCGCCGAATTACTGAAGTTTAAGACCTGTACAGAAAGTTGGCAATTTCCAACAAAATGTGAATCAAGGTATGCCTTCAGAATATAGCAAGAGAGCAAATAACGAGCAATAGTGTTTGATGGGTAGATATTTACAAGTACTAATTTCATATCCCTATAATACTAAATGTAGTGCTATTATGACATGCTCGGCCTGTTTTCAATAGAGTGTATGCACACTGTCTATGGAGAATATATGTGGATGTTTTTCAAAAAAAACATGTCAACTCATTCTACTATTTTTTATATTCTTGACGTGCTCAACTGCTTTGCATTTCGATATAGTGAGGAATTCTATAATCATCTGCCAAGGCCCAAGAGAAATTATAACCTTTGCTTTTCTTAAAACCTGAGGTCTGGAAAAACCTCAAACACAGATTATTCTTTTCTGTTTGAACATAAACGGCATAGATAGTATCTAATCCTTTAGATTTTGCGTACTCTATAGCAGTATACAAGATACACTCTTCAATCTTTCTGCCAATAACCCTGCAACTAAGGACAAAATCTACAATCTTTGCCATTTTGCCCTGGACCTCTATACTAACTATCCCTGTTAAACCAGAATCCCCAAACCGGTCTCTAACACAGAATGCCCAAAATTTACGTTCAGGCTCTTTTAACCAATTCATCAGCTCCAACTCTGTCATTCGCCTGGTACTAAGATTCATTTGATTGGTCTTATTCAATAACTGTAGAATCCTCTGTGTATTAGATGTATTCATTTCCTCTACGCATATCTTAATTCCTAAGTTCTGAAGCCACTCGTCCACTGTTCCTATTCTTTCCTTTAGGTTTTCCCGCTCACGTTGAGAAATATACATCTTCGTCCTGTGTTGATCTTCATTTGTAATTGATGGAACATCGAAACAGTTCAGGCTTAGTAGAGCACTCTTGTATAATATTGGTGTATTAGGCCACTCAGGCACAAAAACTTCCGGTAACGCCTCTCTTACACGTTCTCGCTCAACAGGATTGTCATCGATAAATATTGCAGATTGAAGGCCAATCCCTAAATCTGAGACAAGATCTATTATGTTTTGCACTTTGTCTTGCCAGTTTATCTTCCATCCTGCAAAGTCTTTTAGTGTAAGAACCATTTCCGGATGGTTATTAATCGCTTCCAGAGCTGTTTTCTCTTCGTTCTTGCTGGCAATAGCCAGAAGTATACCACGATTGGTTAATGATTTTAATGCATGCTGAAAATCTAGATACGCCTCACCAATAACATCATGACCTCCCAGTTTAACATTCTCCCATCCGGAATCTCCAACAACACCTCCCCACAATGTATCATCTAAATCAAGAACAACTAATTTTCTGGAATTTCCTCCTATTCCATTTATGGCAGATTTTATATCCTTGACGGCTTCTTTAAAAACTTCATTCCCAAAAGCAATCTTTCCCAAATACCATAATTTTGGATTAAAAGCATTTTTACCTGCAATAGCTATCCATCTTTGAGTATTCAGCACATACATATTAGACGCCTCAGACAATCTCTTAATAAGTCTTAAGTTCATGTGCATTAATGTGTTCGCCATACCTATTCCATCCTTCATCTCAAGCAGACCCAGGCCTCTATGAAATGATGGCACAACCCACATGGGAACAAATATGAACTTCAATCTATCCCGTAATTCCATTAACAACGATGCATACTCATCCACTTCTGCTAATATTATATCTAAGGATGGATATCGATAGTCCATGAGTTGATTAAAAGATTCAATTACAGCTTCAGGCCTTGTCCATACAACTGCTAAATCTAATGGATTTTGCCAACATTCTAGATTACTGTCTATCAGTACCTGAGCCACCTGGCCGTAAGGTGAAATCACTGTCTTAACCTCTGGAAAGCCCATATCATTATCCAGATACCCGGCAAGATTGTTTATAGTAAAATCAGATATGAGTATAGATTTATAAGTAGTATTTTTATTCACACCTACTTATCCTCTTGTGTTGATATTATATAATCTACAAGAGAACCTATTGTCTTTAATGGTCCACCATCTGGTGAGACTGCGTATATCTCGGCCAGATTCAGGGTAATGCCTAAATCGTCTGAAGCTTTAGACTCGGTAGCCACGATCAGATTTGTAACTCCTAAAGAGTCTAATTTGCCATCCGTTCCTATAATGACTGTTTCCAAGGACTTCTCCAACTGCAACTCTACTGAAAGTTGCTTGTTTATCTCATCCACTGCCGCATAAAGAGACTGTACCAATCTGTTTCGATCTATCATTTTTTAGAAAAAAAAGTTATTTGTATTTCTTTTACTCTTAACTTCCTTCTTCTGTGGAGTAGTCAGTTGTAATTGTTCTTTTTCAGGTATAAGCATAGATTTATAAGTAGTATTTTTATTAACACCTACTTATTCTCCTGTGTTGATATTATATAATCTACAAGAGAACCTATTGTCTTTAATGGTCCACCATCTGGTGAGACTGCGTATATCTCGGCCAGATTCAGGGTAATGCCTAAATCGTCTGAAGCTTTAGACTCGGTAGCCACGATCAGATTTGTAACTCCTAAAGAGTCTAATTTGCCATCCGTCCCTATAATGACTGTTTCCAAGGACTTCTCCAACTGCAACTCTACTGAAAGTTGCTTGTTTATCTCATCCACTGCCGCATAAAGAGACTGTACCAATCTGTTTCGATCTATCATTTTTTAGCAAAAAAGGTTATTTGTATTTCTTTTACTCTTATACTTCTTTCTTCAGCATTTAGGGTTATGTGTGACCCACTCCTGTGCTTAAACATTCTTATATTCCGTTCTCTCTCTGTTGAAAAAGAACAATTCAATAAATATTCCTAGATATTAATGATAGCAGTCCCCCAGGACAAACCCGCACCAAAACCAGAGATTAAGACTTTATCACCTCTGACAATTTTTCCACAATCTAAAGCATCTTTTAATGCAATAGGTATAGAAGCCGATACCGTATTACCAATATCACTAAATCCCTGATAGAACTTTTCAGATTTGATTTTTAATTGACGCCTTAAAGAATCTAGAATAGTTTTACTGGCCTGGTGAAACACAAATAAATCTATATCATCAATAGTCATCATGTTACGCTTCAAGATCATGTGAATTTGTTTAGGTATCCTGGAATTAACAAACCTTAGAATTTCGATACCATCCATATTGATATTTTCCTTCGTACGCACATTACCACTGTTATCTGATTCTGGGATACTTGTCTTGTCTGATTTAGGCATGCGGCAACCTCCTGCAGGAATGATAAACCTTTCATAATTTATTCCTGATGTCTCGCACTGTATATCAACAAGACCGCTTGATTTGTCTGAAGCACTGATCCATGATACTGCCGCACCATCACCAAAAAGGACACTTGCCGAACGGTCTTTTTTGTGAATATACTTAGAGTATGTATCAGCATTGACTAATAATGCGTTTTTAACAACTCCTGTAGAAACCAAACCCTGTATTATTGCTAACCCATAAATATAGCCTGAACAGGCCATGTTAATATCAAGTGCAAACACACTATCCGGCCATCCAAACCGTTTATGCAAAATGCAAGCATTTGGAGGTATGATATAATCCTGACTTTGAGTGCAAAAAATGATACCATCTATTTTTTCCTGAGCTTCTTTATGTAATGAGAACAGATTTTTACATGTTTCAAAAGACATGTCCAAAGCGGTTTCGTGTTCATATGCAACATGGCGCTTAACTACCCCAGTTCGTTTTTCAATCATATTCAAATCCCATGTTGGATTTCTTTCCTGTAGTTCTTCATTAGTAATAATCTGTTCAGGCAAATAGTAAGCAATTTCATTTATTTTAATACTCATAGATTAAGTCCATATTTTATTTATTGTTATGCGATCTTATTAATAACGGACTATCGGTATAACAAAACTATATTACTCATTACTATTGGTGAGGGTGGAGGAGTGCTCTATCTACGACAAGTCCATGGCGAGTTCTTAAGTATCATCTTTACCCAGAAGATGGCTAATATAGTCTGCCAAAAAAGCAATATTCCTAAAGGGACTAAGATTCTGAACCCATGTGTCTTCATTTACCAATACTAAACACACACCGAAATCTTCTTCAATTTTTTCTTCCAAGCTGGTAATCAAGGTCATCAGCCCTAGTGAGTCCAACTTACCGGTTTTACCATACAAAACAGTCTCTGGTTGTTTAATTAACAGATGTTTATTATTCAATTGCTCATTTAATTCATCTATAACCTGATAAATCAACTTTAAGATCTTATCTCTTCTCATGGCACATTATTGATTTATTAATAAAACTCAACTTCAACTAATAAGTGATGTCACCTTACACACCACTTTATAAGAATTCATTTTACGAAATACCGTGTAAATCATACAACTTGTATATTTATAATAATCAATTATAGTTGCCGTCAGCTTTGTTCCCGCTCAGCTTGTCCTATAAGCCAACATCTCCTAACGATCGGACAAAATATGTATTCTCATTTGTAATTGCATCTATGATATCTGACTTTGCTTTATAGTAGGCTTTTCTTTTAAAAACATTAAATTTCCCCACCCCTATACTTTCGTAGGTTCTCCTAATTTCGTCATTATAATGTGGGAATATTATGGTATCACAAACGTTTTTAGTTGCATATCTCATCGCGAATGCTAAGAGTGAGAGAATGATGTTTCTACTATTCGAAACACACCACAGATCTATACACTCAAAAGCCATAATACGATGGAATTTGCGTTTTTCGAAAATCATATATCCAGCAAGCTTATTGTCCTCGTAACAACCAAACAGTTTTTTTTCAAAACTACTATTAGAAAAGCAATACCAGTTAATAATTTTTGATGTGCGAACATGTGTATTGGAGTACAAACTCTTTGTCGTCTCCCATAATTGATCGAACTGATAATCTGCTCTTTCCAATTCCCTCACATGCAATAATTTACTCTTGTCAAATCTGGAGAGCCTAAGTTCTGTTACAAACTGAGCAGATAATACCAAAAGTTTACTAAGGAGCCTTACTTTAAATTTTAATTTTCTATATACAGCTTCTAGAATATTATTATAGCTAATCCTTATAACCGTTCGTGTACCAGTTAGAGAGAGTGTTTTAAAGCCCATTTGGGTTATAATATTCTCTGCTACAGAGTTTGGAGTTGTGTCAAATAGTATTGATTTCTTAGACGCCTTAATCAAATTGGAGAATAAGTTCATACTCTGGTTCCTACTTTTTTCCAACACTCTCCATGTAGTACCGCTGTAGGCAACTATTTCCAGGTTATTTAATACAAAGGAAGAAGGTATACATCCGATAAAGCCTGTGATCTTCTCATATTCACGGAGAAACCATCCGCGTAAAAAGCCATCTGAAAATGAGGGGTTGTTGTCCCACCATAAACGAAATCTTCTGAGCCAAAAATCTTGATTCCTCGTTTCGTTAGGAAAGTTCGCCAGAAACAATGACAAATCGAGATAATCATCTTCAGTTACAACATAGATTGTTTTCCGCTCATTCATTTACACTATTAATCAGCTGTACAACGTGCAATACTCTTTACTACTCTTTCCATCATCTGCTTAATTAAGAATTTATATAGTGATTAGATATTTTTATACAATAACTATATTACGAAACTTTATTCATGACCCACTATATTATTAGCCAACAAAGCTTTTACCCCAAATGGCGATTGGTCGCTCAAAGTAATTCTCTTTACATCCGTTCTGTTACATTTCCTGTTAACACCACCATAAGCTGAAAAGGCAATAATACTTTCACTTTCTTGAACAATACGGCAACTTATCTCATTAAAATGAGTTATACCTCCATACGGGTATGCAAAGAAATCTGATTCTATACCAAAACAATTTTCAAAGATCTTATGCCCATCAATAATTTCTTTTCGCTGCTGTTCCTCGCTGAGACGTGACAGCATTGAATGGGTAAGTGTGTGCGACCCTATCTCTACATAAGGATCATCTTTTATTTTCAATGCTGATTGCAAATCCAAAAAAGGAGATTTCTCGATTTCCGGATTCCATGTATCCTTAAACACCTCTTCAACACACTTTTCCAGTTTACAGTTAAAATTGTTTTTACTCCATGCCAGAAACTGTGCTGTACTCATTTTAGAAAGATTAACATGCCGACCGCCTAACTCATGTATAAAAGGCTGCATCCTATTTATTAATAAGCTTCTTGCTTCAGTATTCATACAATAAGCCAGCTTGTTTCTTTTAGGAATCTCTCCTAAAAGAACATCATGAATAAGGAATACTGTAGACACAATCTTCAGTTGCTTTAAATATGGCAATGCAATTTCCTTATATGAGAGGAAGCCATCATCAAAATGAATAGATGCTATTTTCTCTTTATTCTGCAAGCCATTCTTTAGAGACTTAATCAGCTCGGTGGTGGATACAATGGTAAAATGTTTATGTATAAATTCAATCTGCTTCTTAAAGGTCTCATAGGGTGTTATATAACGATGTCCACCTGTCCACGAAGACGAAGCTTTTTCAATAGCGTGAAACAGAAAAATAACAGCTACAGGTCTTTCGCAGGTCAATGATTTCAAGACATTCATGCCTGTCTTAATCATATACTTGAGTTTAAATTTAAGCATTTTTTTAAGACAACATACAAACTACTTTGATTAATAAAAGAGCTGAAAATTTCTCTAATACCTAGAAATCATTCATTGATAAATGATTGTCTCTGAATCATACTATAGAACAATCCCTTTTTCTCCAATAAGTAAGACCATCTACCCTGTTCAGCAATCCTTCCTTTGTCTAAAACGATAATAGTATCTGCTTTTCTTACTGTAGAGAGTCGATGTGCAATTATGATGCATGTACGATTCTTAGCTAATTTCTCTAAAGCAACCTGAATATATTGCTCAGACTTTGTATCTAGTGCGCTGGTGGCTTCATCTAAAATCATTAGGTCTGGGCTCTTTAGAAATATTTGAGCTATATTTATTCTTTGCTTTTGCCCTCCAGATAGTTTCAGACCATTGTCGCCCACCAATGTATCGTACCCATGGGATGTTTCCATTATAAATTTATGTGCATAAGCATTTTTTGCCGCTTCAATCATATCTTCTTCGGACGCATTCTGGTTTCCCATTAAAATATTTTCTCTGATTGTCCTATTAAAGATAATAGATTCCTGGTTAACGATACCTATGCGCTCTCTTAAAAAGGCAAGATCGTAATCCTTAATATTTATACCATCTATTAATATCTCGCCTCTGCTGCTATCGTATAATCTCACCAGCAGGTTTGCTAACGATGTTTTACCTGCACCGGATTCACCAACAAGAGCCACTGTCTGCCCCTTACAAAAGCCAGTAACAATATTTTCTAATACATTCTCATTCCCATAGTTTAAGCTTACATTCTTAGATGTAATCTCTTCCTTTAAAAACTCATCCTGAATTATACTACCACTTATTTCTTTATATGTATCTACGTCATGAAGAAAATCAAAAATTCTACCTATCGCAGGAAGATTTTTGCTTATAAATGTATATCTATTGTTAATCCCTCTTATGGATTGATGGAACTTCTGCAAAATATACAAGTATGTCATCAGTAACGCGACAGCAAGAACAGAATACCTTATACTAACATATGCGATTACAAAGATGGCTATCAATGCCAATAAATGCGAGAGTGTCACTTGCCACTGTGCTAAAAGGAATATTCTTCTAGTTGAAAACTTTGCTTTTCTACAGCAATTCCTAAATGAAGATTCTGCTTGCCTGTAAAGGTTTAACAGTTTAATATGTTTTACACCGTCTAGACTCTCATGTGTAACAACACTTAGCTTGCGATTCATCTCAACTTCCACAGTTGCAATCCATTTAATCATTCTAGACACAATATATGTTTCTGCAATGAATAGCATACCAAAAACAGCAACAATCAAGGACAATTTAAAAGAAACCATCACCAAAAAAACAATGTAAACAATTGTTTTAAATAGAAATAGTGTAAGAACCAAAACGCCCGTAAGCACTGAATAGCATGACGTAGTTTCAGTAATCACCATTTGCATTAATTCTCCTCTTTTCTTATCCTCAAAATACTTCAGAGAATTCCTGCACATAGAGTTAAAGATAACGCTCTGATTTTGGCAAGTAAATAACGTAGAAAATCTTGAATGATAAATTGTTGCACCCATATTTATTAGATTACTCACGAGCATAGAGCCCGCCGCAAAAACAAATGCGACAAGTACTCTCTTGTCCTCAGGTATCTGTACTAATATTTTGTACACATACCCGACAGGAAAGCCTGACGGAAATTTACCTTCTGAATATTTAGTGGTATCAATCAGGGTCTGGAAAAAAGATGACATCGAAGCAAAAATAACACATTCCCACAGCGCTACAAACGACAGCAAGAAAACGCTGATCCAGAACATTCTCTTTAAATTGCCCAGCAAGTCATACAATTGATGCAAGAGGTTTATTTTTGTTCTAGTATTTTGTACTATATTAGAAATCATCTTAGTTTAGTATATCAATTCAATAGCTATATCTTAACGCTAAATATTTTCTCACTGATGCAAATGTAACATGAACACTCCAAGAACTAGCAATGTTGACCAGAGATGAACCTATAAACCACAGCCATCTCTCTGTAAGTAGTATATAATTAAAATCATGACCATTATCGCAGCGGGAAGAATGTCTCAGTATAGAAAAAATATTTCAACACTTCTACTCCCTGTGATTAATAATTCTTGCAGGGTTCCCTACAGCAACGGTATATGGCTCAATTGATTTTGTTACTACACTTCCCGCTCCAATTACACAGCCATCACCAATATTCACTCCATCAAGAATTGTAGTATTCGCTCCAATCCAACAATCATTTCCAATCACTATTCCCTTTGCAGAAATATGATGATCACAAATCAGCTTATTTCTATCTTTAAACCCATGATTACCAGGTATTATTACCGTACCAGTTGCAATGCGAACATCGTTTCCTATTTGCAACCCACCATGTCCATAGATAACGCAAAAAGGATTAAGTGAACAATGCTCTCCAATTATAATGTTTCCCCCATTGCATGATAACAAAACATTCCGATCTATATAGCATCGTGGACCGATACGTACTTCTCCTGATGATGCATTTATGAGAACATATGGGAGAATTTTTGTTTCCTGACCAATTGAAATCTTCCTTGGAGATTTCAATTTTGCAGTAAATGAGAAATCTCCTAGCAGTTTCCGATACAATACTTCATAAGCTGTCACTGTAAATATTCCTTCATCTTTGCGTTCTTAAAAAAATACCTGATTTACCTTCAACTTACGGACAAACGCTACGTCTCTCCAATAACGCTTCAAATATCGGTATAAGATTTAAACAGATTCTTCGTGAGAATCGTCGCTCATGCGCCAAGTAAGTTTTGTATATACAAGAAGTTTGTTCTAAAGAATCTATTTTTCGTCGCAGAATTCTAATAAACATTTCGTTTTAATCAAAATAGGCAGGAATTCCCGGATAGAGAATACTATCCTTGAAACCTATAAACAAATTAATATCTTTCTTCCTTTTAAGATAGCCTTTTAAGGCATATAGGTATTCATCAAAGGGTTGTTCATTACCTGGTTTTGGATGCATTGATGGATATTTTTTATTTTTCGTAGTCGCATGATCAGGACCATAAACGCCCTCATGTGTTATCCTCACATACTCTTCAAAACTCTTTATCTTTTCATAAAAATAACCACTCTTATCTAAATCAACACCTAATAGTACTATATTCTTATATTCAAGCTTTAATATCAGATCCAGGACAACAGACAATGTACCTCTGTATGCAAGTGTTTTTTCAAAGTCTGAGTCAACAAAATGTCTTTTATTTTTAATCTGAATTGACTTGGGTTTCCAAAAAAAACAACATTTTGCCTTTTCGGGATAGAAGTATGGCGTCAACCTTGGATGTGCCATTCTGAAGAGTGACGTACTGTGATAGAAGACAATAACATCTCTATAAGATTGTCTATAATTAGAAAACGTATCTTTAAAAAACTGGAGAGTTCTAGTGTCATTTTCCATTGAAACCAAAAAAAAATTAGGAACTATCTCATTCTTCACAAATGAATAACTAATACCAAAGGAATCTTGACTATTTATTGCTTGTATATGATCGCCTTTTAGCAGATTTAAGGATGGTCCATTTCCGAGAATAAATATTGTATCTGAATTTTTAAATTTCTTTACACCTTCTAAATTGTACATCTTGTAATTATTATTTCTAGTACCATACCAATTCAATAACGCTTCTTTGTAAGAAATGTATTTGTTCGCTCTGTGGTCCCTAATAATGGTTCTTATCTGTCTCAATTTCTTTAACACTGACATTCTCTCTTTACCATACAAACTATCTAAATATTAGGAATATATTTTGAAACCTCTGCTGCCTTGCCAACAAGCTTAACTATTCGGATGATAACCATCAATATTTACATGTATGCCTTATCTGGTCGCATGCATATATAGAGGACGTATTATTTTTCAATATCGTAAAGTCTTATGTTTTATAGCTTCTTTAAATATAATTTCCTTCAGTCACTACATTAAAATCAAATACCCTCACCATTATGTTTAACAAGAAACATCCGAAGTGAGTATTTCGTACTTGGCTCCTGCAGACGCTCAATGAGTACCGGCACAAAGCCTGCCCGTTGTGCAAAAATAGCTACTGAAGTGAGACTAAATATATGCAAGTGATCAATAGAGAACTCCTCTCTTTCCTGACCATCATAAGCGGCCATCTCTGCATCAGGCAGTTCCACATATACAAATCCCTCATGTTTAAGATATTGCTTACTCTCTTTCAACATCCTTATCGGGTCGCCGACATGCTCAAGTACTTTATTAAACGTAATGACATCAAATATACCTGGATCTGAAATTGTTAGAAGTTCCCCATGTAATGCATGCACACCAACAAGCACCTCAAGATGTTTTACAGCATTATGGTCAGGGTCAAGGGCAGTACATACCCAGCCTGATTGCTTCATTGCATACGGAAAAACACCTAAGCCAGACCCAATATCCAATAATGTTCTACCTTCTATGCCGTTACTAAAGTGTTTCTTGGCAAACCTATTAATAGTTTCCGTACGACCAGCATTGTCTGACTCTTCCGGATCAAGCGAAATAATCCTCTTAAAATTTGTATGAATACCGTCTATGTCCTTGTAATTTGATGCAACATAATCACCCGTGTATAGGGAGCCCAAGTCCATCTGATATGACGAAATAAAATGGCCACATAAATCACACTTTAGAATCTCACGATAATAATTATCATATTGGACAGATTTGAACCTAACCTCGTCTTCAGGTGGCGCTGTATAGACGAACACCTTTGAAAAGGCCTTATTTCCACAAATACACACATAGTCTTGCGTTGGCATCATCTAGTTATGCTGGTAGCACCCTCTTCAAGCTCTTTCATCAAGCCACTCTACAACCGCTTGTTTCTCTTCATCTAAATAGACTTGAAAGGCCTCCATCTTATCTCCTTCTACAATCATAATAAAATATTGACCACGACTATTGCTTACCAAAGCGGTCTTAAACCCTTGCCTAACGAGCCTGCCATTCACAGATGGAGTAGCATAAAACCCCCAGTCTTTTGCCGTAACATCATATTCCTTACCTGATTTGGTAAAAAAGGTTAATTGTTCGTTTTGTTCAGGATACACCTCTCCGCAATCGTTAATTTCAATCTGATTGTGCAGTCCGCATCTATATTTCCTGTGGGGATCTTTAATTTGTATTTCCATAATTTCGCTCCTCCTTGGTTTTATTCTATTCCCATTTCCAGTCAGAAATTATAAAATCCTCAATCTTCCATCTACTATTCTCATAAAACCAGATACTCTTATTTCTAAAGTTCTCGCAAATCTCCAGGAAGTGTACTTTGCTTATTCCAACAAACTCACAGAATTTAGCAATATCTTCTTGAGGCATTTCACCACCTCGCTCACTTAAAATCTCAACTGCGTCCTTACGTGTCATGCGCTTATTCCTTATTTCAAGCGATAAGTTATCCCATAATCTGGTAAACCCAAATTTATACCACTTTAACCAGTGATGAATTGAGATGAAGTCATCATCTATATCAGCATAATTATAGTACCCAGTTTTTGGACCATCGTCCCGCACTTTGAATCCATTCTTTAAGGCAGCATCTAAACTCTTTTCCACATCCCACTCAAAATAATAACCCAAAAATATTGCCTTAATATTATTTCCTTTCAAATCATCATCTGACGGTCCGTAATAAGCAGTTAATTTCTTTTTACTCAACTCCTCTGATATCCAATCAGCAGCAGTTGTTCCGTGTGTTACACCAAACTGTTTAAACCAATTGTTATCTAACTCAAACCCTGTAAGTGCCACACTTTTACTTCCATATTCAAATGCGGAATTCTCACCCCAGATTATCAAGGGGATATTAAATCTTAACGCAATTCTTGGTGGTATGTTGAACATTGCCATATGCATAGGAACAGCAGTAGCGCCAAACCGAACAAGGGCTTGATAAAGAAATTTCTTTTCGACCTTAGGATTTATCTGATAATCTATGTGATCCACACCAAGGTTAATCAGATTATCCAGATTTTCCTGACCTATCTTTGACCTTGCAGGTGTTTTCCATGTCACTGCCAAAGGGTTTAGACCGTATTCGAGGCATTTTACCACTTGCCAGGTACTATCCTTTCCTCCACTAACAGGAATCAAACAATCATAGCCCTGGCTATTTGACTTGGCATTCTCAACAACACGTTGAAATAGCGTTTCCCGCTCTTGCCAGTTTATGTTTTTTTTTGTACTATGCGAGTTACAGGCATTGCATATGCCATTGTCACCAATCACCAGGTTTGGCCGCGTATCGGGAAGAATACAGTTCTTGCAATACGTCATAAATGTTCTTAGTTTTGCTCCAGAAAGATCTTTGCGTTCATGAAGTTAAACAAATATTTACTGTAATGGTTAGGTGCAGGGTTTAAATCCAACAATCTTGCTATTTCTTTCCTATCAATTAATTCAAAGATCTGCGCTTCAGGCTCTAATAGATATTCTCGTGTCTCTTTGTCTGAGAAATCAAAGAGAGTGTTTATTGATGCATTGAAACCTTTCTTTTGTCTGTCCAATCTAACCTTATCATTTAGTATTCCCTTCATGGCCTCCCTTAGAATATACTTTCCATATCCATCCTGCACCAAATATTCGTCTGGAATAGAATGAGCAAATTCAAACAATTTGCTGTCTAAGTACGGGCTTCTATTCTCTATTGAATAGAACATGGAATTGAGGTCATCCTCGTGTAGTACTACAGGGGTTATTTCATAAAAAAGCTCATTCATCATCCTGTTTCTTAATAAGCCTTCAGAGAGCAATTCTTCTTTGAATTCTTCTCCAAATGGAACTTTCAGGAAACTCATAAACTCCGAACTGTTATCATAGACATGTTCTCTATAACCTGGTCTTTCCTTGTATAAGTCCGGATTCCTAAAGGTAGGATTTCTAACAAACGGCAATATATTATCTTCCCAGTCATTTAGATGCCGAGTATGTTTATCGCTATCTCGTACCGCATTCAGATGCAATAGAAAATGATCATAATACCCTGTAAACAGTTCATCAGCAGACGTGCCTGAAAAAGCGACCTTATAGCCTTTTGCTGAAATCTGTTCAGACAACATTGAATGCACAAAATATGTAATTGTCGCAACAGGAACATCATGATACTTTATAAGTTCCTGAAGCCTTGGCAAGGCCTTATCATACGAGAGTTCAACCAGAGTACTCTTACAATTAGTATCCTCAATGGTAGCTTTGATGTTGTCATATTCATTATAACGCTCATCTCTGTCGATAATTGAAAAAGAAGAAACATTATAATTAAACTGCTTAGCCGCTATGGAAACAAGTGCAGCAGAATCTACCCCACCGCTCAGACAAAATGCTAAAGGAACATCCGATCTTAAACGGATTCTTACACTTTCCAGGAGGTAATGTCTTGCTCCATCTATAGCATCACTAATTGATATTTTATCATTGCTCCTACATTGTGGAACCCAATATCGATAAGTTCTTATTTTCAGATCATGATTAATAACAAGATTAGTTGCATAGTCTATTTCATTAATTTCATTAAAAAAGGTTTCTTCTGTCTTATATAAGGACTTATAACCCTGTACTAAATATCTTAACAGATGCCTCTGATTTATTGTAAAAGGTTGACCACTTAGAGATCTTATAAACTTGATCTCAGAGCCGTAATAGAAACCGTCATTTGTTTGATAATAATACAGTGGTTTCTCTGCAAATCTATCCCTTGATAAAAATAACTTATTATTCTGTGTGTCATATATAGCAAAAGCCCACATCCCCTCAAAATATTTTACACAATCCTCACCATACAATAAATAATACCTGAGAAGCACTTCTGTGTCTGATGTCGTTACACACTCGACCCCTTGTTTCTTTAAGTCTCCTCTTAGCTCAATATAATTATATATCTCGCCATTAAAAACAAGCGAACAACCTCCTAATACAAACGGTTGATTAGCTCTTACATCGCAATCGATGATGCTAAGCCGAGAATGAAGCAAAAATATATTTACTCCATTCGGATTGAGGTGTTTGTAACCTTGATGGTCTGGTCCTCTATTTTCCATGAGCTCCAGTGTCTTACGAATAACCGTAGGTTCAATTGATTTCTTACCTATATAACCTGCAATTCCACACATTTTCAGATCACGTTATCAAGAGTTATAAATTCCCCAGCTGCAACTTTTCTTCTTAATCTTTTGCCTAAGATTGTTTCTTCATTGCCTGGTGCTAACCCACCTCCCGGCCTAACCCAGGATAGATCCTCCCATTGCAAAACAGTATCCCTTGCCAGATCCATTTTAGCAACAATTGATCTCCTTACTTTTACCATAGAGAGCGCCTCCGAATCTTGTATTTTCTTCTCACTCTGTCCTAACAATTTAGTGGCATTCGCTATCCTCTCTACCAATTGAGAAAATTCTTTTGGATCTGAAGACAACTGGTGGTCACGGAAATCAGAATAATTCTTGTCTATAGTAAAATGCTTTTCAATAATCCTTGCCCCTAATGCAACTGACAAAACAGCAGCTTCAATTCCGATAGTGTGATCCGAATATCCAGCCGTAACATTTAAATTCTGCAATTCTCTTATAGCGAGCAAATTTGCTTCTTCTGGTATGGTAGGGTACGCGGTTACACAATGCATGACTGCCATCTCCTGAGAGATTGCATTCTGTTTCCATATATCTTTAACGAATTCTATAGTTTTCTGCACTTCTATTAAGTCCAATAAACCGGTAGATACGATTATGGGCTTTCCCGTGTGAGCAATCACATCAATCATTGGGAAGAAATTATTATCTCCTGATGCAATCTTGTATGCAGGAACTAAGGATTCCAGAAAACTGGCACTCTCTAAATCAAAAGGTGTTGATAAAAATATAACATTCTCGTCCCTGGCCACTTTGCTCAGTTTTTCAAATTCATTGTATGTCAACTGAAAACGTTTAAGTTGTTCTATTCGTTCCTTTTGCTCGGAAGATACTAATCTCTCTGGTATGATTGTCTGGAATTTTACAGCTCCTGCTCCTGCCTGTGCTGCAAGCCCAATCATTTCTTCAGCTAGAGCGTAACTACCTTCATGGTTATTACCTATCTCAGCAATGACTAGAGCTTCTTTTTCTGTATCACAGTTTTCTATTTTCATGACCTAGCTTCCAAAACTTTCTAGAATTGCACCTTTAGCAGTTGCAAATTTATCATATCGATTAACACCCTGCCATATATCACTTCCATTAGCCACAAAAACACCTTTTTTAACCCAAAGACATTTGTCCTTGCCACAAACAAGTAAGCCTCGTTTTGTTTTCATGTATACCCTACCTTCTTCTCCATAAAATGGAGTTTCATTATGCTCGGATGCAATTAGTTTCACTTTTTCTCCATTATAATATGTAAACGCGCAAGGGTACGGTTCCGTTAAGGCTCTGATACGATTATGTATCTGTTCTGCTGTAAGCTGATCAAATAAAATAAAACCATCTTCCGGAAATCTAAGCGCATAATAACCCCCTATATCCCCTTCTTGCCTTCGTAGTTGATATGCATTGTCTTTTATTTGATTGATAACTTCTATTAACATTTCAGGAAAAGCATGATTTGCAATCTTATGCAAATCAACAATTGTATCATTTATACTGACATCAAACTGCCTGTCTAAGATTACTGGTCCCGTATCAACCCCAGAATCAACTTGAATAACTGAAAGCGTGAATGAATTATTACCATTAATTAAGGCCCAATTTAACGGAGATGATCCTCGTAATTCAGGTAATTTACCACCATGAAGATTTATCGTCATTATTTTGGCAATATCAATGATATTTTGTTTAATGATATTGCCATATCCTCCGAGAACAAATAAATCTGCCCCTAACGTTTTTAATAGATTTTCTGTTTCAAGATTGTTTGGGTTCGTAGGATTTATTGATTTAATTTTATTCTTGTCAGCTAACGTTAATACTGAATCTTTATCCCTTTTATCGTTATCATGACTAACTACAAGAACAATATCATATTTTAATTCTAATAATTTCTCCAGACAGTAAAATGCCCTTAATCCCTTACCCCAAAAAACAACCTTCACTTGAACAACTCCTTGTACCATTCTATATACTTAATAAACCCTTTTTCTAATGGATATTTAGGGGTATAACCGATCAGTTTCTTCGCCTTCTCCACGGATAAGGTCCCCCTGTCAGGCACTAATCTATCCTTTGGTAAATAATTAATCTTAGTATTGGCAAAATGTTCCTTCAATATTTTAGCCATTTCAGCTAAGGTACTTGATTGTCCATAAGTCAGATTAAATATCTGATTTTTAGAGTTTTCACTTTCCAGCACCTTGATTATCCCATGAACTAGATCGTCTATATAAGTAAAATCCAAGCGGTCAGTACCATCTCCAGCAATCGACACTTCCAATCCATTTATTGCATTCTCAATAAAGATCTGTCCTACCCTGCGGCTAACACATCGTTCACCATACAGAGCTGAAGGACGTATTATAGTATAAGGCAAATCAAAAACCTGATTGTATGCAATAACCAGTTTCTCCCCTGAAAATTTTAGAGCACCATAAACACCAAGAGGTTCACAAACAGTCTCTTCTGTAACGGTACCTGATTTAAAGTGACCGTACACCATGCTGGACGAGAAGAAAATGAAATGTTCAATCTTTAAATCTTCTGAGCGTGCATTGTCCAGAGCATTTTCCAGAGTACGCAAACTGTGGCCAAAAGTACTGTATGGGTCTTTGTTAGACTTATTAGCATGCGCGACAGCCGCAAGGTGTATTATAACTTGAGGTTTGAAATCAACAAGCAGACGTGAAAGCACATGATAATCCCTTGCATCTTGCACATTCAGCTGTATACCTTTATCGTATAAAAGCTCAAGCCGTTGATGAATAATTTTAGAATATAGTTCACGATTTTTTATTTCTCCGTCTGTAGAAGTAAAAGACAACAGGTTATTGACCTGTAAGCCATCTATAATCTGCACCTTTGCTCCACATTCAGTCAAAGCCAGCGCAAGATTGTGCCCTATAAAACCAGCTCCACCTATTAAACTAATTCTACGATCACGTAGAGAAATCATTTTACCTCCTTTATAGCTTCTTTAATAGACGCTATTATATAATTCATATCTTCAATATTTAAATGTGGTCCGACAGGAAGAGCTATCGAACTCTCACTAATCCAGGATGCGACAGGAAAACTATCATCACTATAGCGGTATTTCTCTTTGTAGTAGGTTAGATGCGGTACCGCTTTGGGATAATATACACTCGTACCAACACCATTTGCCTTAAGATGACTAACTATTTCAAAGCGTTTTTCCGCCAACGGCTCTTTTAACATTGCACTCAGGCAATAATAGCTGCTCTTAAAATCTTTGTTTGTGGATTGAAATAAGGTGAGCTCTTCAATCTCTTTTATCCCAGTTTCCAGTGCCTTGTAGTTCTGAGCACGTTTTTCCAGGAAACCGTCTAGCCTCTTGAGTTGCTCTATGCCAATACTTGCCTGGATCTCATTCATCCGGTAGTTAAACCCCAGCATATTGACATCATACACTCCAGGAACCTTACGTTGGCCATGTGTTCTGTTTACGCCAAAGGCTTTTTTATAACCGATCTGCTCTGCCAGATCAGCATGCTTGGTAATCAACATTCCGCCTTCAGCAGTAGTCATGTGCTTAACAGGATAAAAAGAGAAACAGCCTGCATCACCATGAAGACCAGCATGTATCCCCTTATAATAAGTTCCTATGGCCAATGCACAATCCTCAAGAACAAAAAGATTGTTTTTCTTTGCCACTTCATTAATCTTGTCCATATCAACTGGCATACCAAGAAAGTGAACTACAGAGATTGCTTTTGTCCGGTCAGTAATTGCACCTTCAATTTGTTCAATATCAATATTACCTGTCTGGATTTCTGCATCCACAAATACTGGTTTAGCTCCACAATACTCTACCGCATGGGCAGTAGCATTATGAGTCTGTGCAGGAACAATGACCTCATCTCCAGACTTAAATCCGATATTAAAATAAAACAAATGCAGAGCCGCAGTACATGAAGAAACAGATACAGCATATCTCGATGCCGTATAAGCAGCAAAAGCGTTCTCAAACTCTTTAGCCTTTGGACCATGTACAAGGATAGGATTACTTAAAACTTCCATAACAGCATTTTTTTCATCGTCTCCAATAATTGGCCTTCCAAAAGGTATATTTCTCATAGTAACAAAACTCCCATTATATATATTCTATTCGGACATTGGCATTTTTATGCACCGCCCGTTCAGCAGCAAAACAGATAGACATTGCATTAAATATATCATCGGCTCTAACGATAGGCTGAAGACTCTTATCAACAATTGAATCTATAAACGTCCTGATTGTATTCCCTCTCTCAGCTTTAGCCGGATACTCTTCTTTTATTGGCTGGATATCATGACTCTCGGAATTTATCCACACCCCTTCTGTGATTCCATTGATAAATGTACTCTTGGTTCCATAGACCCTGACATCGTGAAAGTGAGGATGCACACATCCACCATGGACACTAACCTCTGCAATAAGCCCTGTTTCATATTTCAAAAGTATTGATGCAAAGTCATTATATTTCATATCCGAGTCTTTAGTCGCAATATCATTCCCGTACGCTTTAACTTCCACGGGTAGCATATTTGTTATCCATATCAGCAGATCTATCATATGAACGGCAGCACCGTGAATAATCGAGTAGAATTTCATATCTTTACGCCATCCGTCAGTAAGCTTATGCTTTCTACCCCATAAATAATTTGCCTGTAAAGAATAAATATCACCCATTTCTCCTGATGCAATGGCCTCTTTTAATCTAATAAAACGCGGGCACGTTCTTAATACCAGATTTGAAGACAACTGCAATTCTGGCTTGAGATTTAAAAGAGCTCTGATACTCTTAGCCTCATCATCAAACAAACACATTGGCTTTTCAACATAAACATGCTTCCCATTGTTAAGCGCACGTAAAATTTGTTCGCAGTGATAATTATCATAAGATGCTATGGAAACGACGTCTATGTATTTATCATCCAGTATTTCTTCCGGATCACTTACCCCATTAATCTCTGTATGCTCACTTATAGCCTCTTGCAACCTGTCATTATTAATGTCACATATCTTTACAACCTCAACGGAGGGATGCAACTGATACGCGTCAACATGCTTGCTTCCAACTCCCAACCCGATTACACCTACTCTTAATTTGCCCATTAAGCCCTGTACATTTCAATAATTTCGTCCAACAAATACTCCCAGTGAGGACGTTTCATCTTAAATATTATTCTCTTAATTGTATTCATATCCTCTGGTGTATCCACAGCAAGCGAGATATCTGAATAGTCTTTGTCAGCTGCCAGGTTATGAATATCAAACTGATTGTGATGTCTATAGAAATACTTAGTCACATGCTCAAAATCATCTTCATCTGCAAACCTGGGATAATTATCTAAGAACATTTTGGAATTTACAACTTCTACTGACTGGCCCTTTGGATACGATCGTGGAAAGATATTTGTTACCATACTATAGTTCTCACTTAGAAAAACATTAACAGCACTATCTATAATTCTGTAATCAAGTAATGGGCTATCAGCACTTATTCTTACAAAACTATCTAATTTGAATGTAGTAATAACTTCTCTAATTCTGTCAGCAACGTTATTTAGAGCTCCCCTATAGCATTCAATATTATGCTCATTGCAGAAACCCACTATCGGCTCATCTTTTATGTCCCTGGATGTGGCTACTATCACTTTATCAATTGATTTGCAACGGTCAATTGACCCTAATAAATATTTCAATAGTGGACTGTTATTGAGCATGTAAAGGACTTTGCCGGGAAACCGATTTGAGTTCATACGCGCCTGAACAATTACAGCAGGTTTAGTCTTGTTTAAGTCTGGGTTCAAAAGCATATACAAAAGTAACAGCATGGCCAAAATACTGGCAGTTGTTTATTAAACTCTCACTATAATCAATAATATTTGCCTCGGTAGCTTTGGATTTCAACAGGAGAAGGTTCTCGGCTTTCTGTATTTCTGCCCTTTCATTAAAAGGACAAATTAAAACCTTAAGAGTAGATAAGCAACCCAATAATTATGTTAAATGCAAAATATCTCCCTATATTTCGACTCATAAAGGTTTTCTAAGTACAAACACTGTAATACCTTTCTTGACATTAGTAAAATAGCGATAAAGAGTTATTCTCTTTTGCATTATGAGAAAACTCTTAAGTATATAATCATTATAAACAAACTTAGACCACCGTCTATAAAGGGCATGGATATATCTATTCCTAAACTTCCTGGTTTTGATAATGTTAACCAGACAGAACCCTTTTGAGACAAGAAACTCTATCCATTCTTTCTCTCTCCAGTAATGTTCTCCCATATCTCTGCTTGTCAAATCCTTTTCTAATGGTACCCCGTATCGGGTCTTGTGCCGCACGCCTAATTCAGTTTCCCCTTTAAGTATTATTTCCTCATCACTCATATCGTTTCCAAGGACTCTCTCTAGAACAATCATATAACCACCAGGTTTCAAAACCCTAAAAGCCTCACTTATCGTCTTTCTAACATTATACGAATGATGCAGTGAATGATTTGCAATAACAAAATCCATTGTACAATCTTCTAACTTTATGTCATTATAACTACCATGTATTCTTGAAATCAAAGTCACGTTCATATCATTATGTTTCATTTTTAAAAACTTAAACATTGCAGGAAATGCTTTGTCCAACAAAGATCTTGAATACTCAATTACTTTCAATTCTTCAATTTTCAGGTTTCTTGAAAGAATAGAAGCAAAGCATCCCATCCCTGATCCGAGTTCAAGAACTCTGCCGGAGATACCGCCAGTGCGTAACGCTGCTATATTTAGCAGTCCTGTGTAATATGAAAGTAGTCTCACCTCTGGCAATTGCTCTTTTTCGCTATTATCCAGTCGTGCAATATGATCGCCATATGCTTCCATCCCTGTATAATTTTTATTATTTAATAATTCATCATCAATGATCATATGATTAATTATAGGTTTCATTCAAGCCCCTCAAGTGATTCCTTTTTTACTTATAAAATGTGCAAGTTTATTAATAACAATAGTGGCTGCTTGCTTCACTGATTCGATGGTATTCCCTGCAATATGAGGCGTAAAAATTACTTTATCATCAGGCAAGGATGATAAGTCCTGATCAATGTCTTTACTACAGTCATAATTCTGAAAATCCATTGCGATCCCTTTTATATACTCTTCTTTAACAGCAGTAAGTAATGCCTCCTTACTAATAATTGGAGGTCTGGATGTGTTAATTACAAACGGTTTTTTCCCCATCATCTGAAACTCTTTCAAGCCTATTAAGCCAGTAGTTTCTGCAGAAAGAGGCAAATGAATACTAATAATATCGCTTTCGTTTAGCAGCTGGTACAGTTTTGAGCGGTTATCCGCTTTATCAAAAGTTATTACGTTCATCAAAAATGCTTTTGCATACTGTGCCATATTCTGGCCAAGCCTGCCAAAACCAATAATTCCGAGAGTCTTCCCTTGTAATTGGATTCCTTGTAACACTTCCCGATTATCTGGATTATGAATAGAAAATGGTATTTTACGAACAAGGGAGATTAGTAGTCCGAAAGCAAATTCAGATGTAGCAGAAACCGCTTTGACTTCGTGGCTTTCAAGTTTGATTATTTTAACAGTATTAGGTAATACTATATGGTCAACCCCTGTTGTAGCAGAGGCAACAACTTTAAGGTTTGGATACTTTTCTTGATAGGATTCATCTATTTTATACTCAAGTCCTACTAACAATCCGGCTACACGTTTATCATCAATTCCAGAATCCCCATTATAATACACAGATACTCCTGGAAGTATGTTAGGAAAATCAACCTCCCTAAAGACAAATGGTTCTAGACACACAATCTGTGGATAAGCAATATTTCCTAACATAATTCGATCTACGAAATGGTTCTTTTGTTTTTATGCTAGCTTCTAATCAAAACACCACATTGTTTATATGTACCGGTTAAAGTACTTTTCCCTCCTGCATCAGTCTCGTGTACAGAAAACGTATACTCTCCCGGATATTCTCTTACAAAATCTTCTATAGCGGTTAAAACACCTTGTTTGGAATCATCTCCGATAGTTTTCTCGAATTCGTCCAGCCCAACTTGTTTTGTCTGATCTCCTGAACCTTCCCTTATCTCATTATAACTAGTTCCACCTGGTCCTTTTACTTTCCATGCTTGGCTTTCTGCCTTCAATTCAAAGTCTGGCTTATTTAAATAAACATCCATAGATACTTCGTGCCTTGCAAATAACGTATCAATGTCGTCAAAGAAAGCAACCCTGCCATTCTTCTTACGAAACAGCATTAAGTCGTTCCAAACCGTTATATAGCGATGATCCCCATCAATTAATGCAATATCAATATCATATGGAAACCAATTTAGAAATTTTGTAGAGTGTGCGTGGACTAAATAGTGTTTGTTAATACCATAACTATAAACAGGCGGGTCCTCATTAATTAACGTTAAATCTTCCCAGATTAAAGGATCTGAAACAAGTGGGTCATAACCAACCTCTGCTTGATCACTTGTTTTTGGATAAGAGTCCCAGCTTTTTCCCCGAGGAGGCAGATATTTATGAATACTCCGATGAAAGAATTGCTTTAAATTCAAATCAAGGCTGTATAGATCTGCATCAAAACTATTTGCTATTTCATAAGTCCATGGAATTTGCATTCCCAAGGCTAATCCGATATCAATAATATTACTGATAGAATTTTTGGGTAATTTGCTTAACGTTTCATTTACTATGTTGTATGCACCGCGCATTCCAATTCCCCTAAACGAAAAAAGATTTGAATACTATTTCAAGGAAGAGACAGTTGCTCATTGGAGTATATTTAAGCCAAAACAGACTTTATTGGTTTCCTAAATCTATATATCTCTTCTGTTTATCTCAGGAAGGATGACACATTCAGTCAAATTACTTTAAGATAAATTCTGTTTAACTATCTTCGTTGACATATGAAAGTCGTTTTTGATGATATACCGGTAAACTGCTTAGAATATCAGCAATTTTACTAGATGCATTTCCATCTCCGTATAATTTACTTGGTACATAGTGGCCGTGATCTAATTGTTTTCTGACTCCATCTAATATCAGGTCTTTTTTGTAAGAAACGTTAATACAATTAGATCCCTTTTCTCTTCCCTTTTGTCGGTCTCCTACAAGAACAACCGGTGTACCATAAAAGCTGGAATCCCTCACAAAACTACTTGAATTGCCAACGGCACAGGCTGATCGAGCCAATATTACTTGATACAATTCAGGAGTAAAGTTTTTAACCAGTTGAAGCCATGACGGATTTGCATATTCGTGAACTCTTCTTAGATATGCATTAATGTGGCCTCCACCAGTATCTATATTTGCCCAAAGCCAACAGACCGGCATTTTAAGTTCATTGAAAGCATTTACAATTTCTTCGGTATATCTTTCTTCGTTTCCAAAATCACAGGTATCCGGATGAAAGATTGCTAATATATATGGCTCTAAATGGTTAATTTCAATTCCAATACCTCTGCCTTTAAATGGGTTCAGATCTATATTTTTATTTAGATTTAGAGAAATATCGCCAACAGGGCATCCTACATTAAAAACTGTTCCAGAAGATTCCCCCATTTTTATCAAATACTCATAGGCTCTTTGTGTCGATGGGAAATGGTAATGAGCCATTTTAGTTATAGCATGTCTTGCACTCTCATCCAACGTACCGCTAACCTCTCCACCTTGAATATGGGCAACACAAACACCCATGTAGGATGCAGTAATCACAACACCTAATGCTTCGTATCGATCACCGATTATAAGCAGAAACTCGGGTCTGAAGATATTGAAAACGGTTGCAATTTCTGTGATGGTTGTGCCTATACTCTTTGCCATTGATGTTGGCATATCTCCCTCTAACTCTGTGTAGATTTCAGCATGTACCTCAAAACCATCTTCCTTACACAAATCAACGGGTCTTCCAAATCTTTCAAGAACCATTGTGCCGGTGCAGAACAGCAACAGTTCAATCATTGGATGCTCTTTAAGAGCCTGCATTACAGGTTTCATCCTGCCATAGTTAGATCTATTTGTCAGAACGACGGCAATTTTTCTTTTCATAGCCAATAAGATTTTTGTATTACTTTGTTAAATCACTACCTACTCAGGTAGGATATTCAGTACTGTTTCAATAAATGACGAAATACATTCTATTTTGGTCACTATAAGGTCATATATATTAACAAATTTGAAAGATTTTGAAATCTATGCCGAACAGTTTGGCCCCTTACTTAATAGATAAAGCAAAATGCCTATCTTGGCAAAATCATTGAAACCAAACCCTCCACCTTTAATGTATTTAAGCAGAACAAAACATAAAGATCCAGTCTCTACGGTGTTCTTGCAAGGCGGAAACCCAAATAGCTTCGCCTGCCGACCGGGGAAGCACGCCCACGAAAAGAGGCATGCACGGTACCCCACCAATTGAACCAACTACCACCACGATTAACACGATTGGAACCGCCCTCCAAAAATATAGGGTTGTCACGTTGGTGTTTTCTGTAAGCGTCCTCACTATACCTATCCTGACACCACTCCCACACGTTCCCAGTCATATCATATAATCCCAGTTCATTTGCATTGAAACTACCAACCGGTGAAGTAAATACATAACCGTCATCATATCCATCCCATACAGGCCAAGACCTCTTAGGGAATTCCCTCTTAACCTCATCTCCCGCAATATTACCTTCTGGGCTGTCATTACTACCCCAGCCGTATTTATGTCTCTTGCCACCGCTCCTTGCCGCATACTCCCATTCCGCCTCTGTCAGGAGACGATAGTTGCTACCGATATTTTGGTTCAGCCACGCTATATATGCCACCGCATCATTCCATGACACATTCACTACCGGATGATCTACGTTCTGGTCAAATCCAGGGTTCTGCCAGCTTGTTCCGTCACGTTTTTCCCAACCATCTCCTGAAGAGTTTAAAACAACCGTCCGTCCTTCTTTCTCCGCATCAGTCCGATAACCACTATCACTTACAAACAACCCAAATTCCGCAATTGTCACCTCATACTTTCCAATGTAGAAGTCACCAACACATACCTCGTGCACTGGCTTCTCAGTATTATTACCGTCACCAAACTGATCACCCATCTGAAAACAACCGCCCTTTACGAACACTAGATCCACACCGAATGTACCTTCTGCAAAAGTCTCTGGCTTCTGGACGGTATCTCCGGCATATACAGATATCTCTTCACCTGCAAGGTAACTGAGAAATATGAATGATATGATTAAAGCATTTAGTAAACATTTTCTCATATTATTAGATTTTCTGATTGTAGCAAGTATCATTTCACGGAGCGAACTGGACGAACATAATTAATATCGCGGATGTAATGTTCCCATAATACAGTGCCAAGCATGTAGTTCACATTCCAAGCACCCTCCGACTCATGTGTATCACCAGTCATGATCCAACGTTGTCTATTACTAAAGGCTGGTCTATATAGCGACCCTCCCTCTTGCTCGATTCCAGTAGTGAGGTCGCCTCTTCCACTGTAGGCAGACGCCAGTCATGGTAACCTGCATAACCGTTCCTATTCAAGCCTTCCAACCATTCTTTCGATTTCTTATATTTCATATATTTACTAGACCCGGATTGGTGCCACATTAAGCCAGTGGTATGGTCTATTACCACACCATCTTCATCTATATGCTTCTTTTCATAACTGTGATTTATTGTACTGTGAGCAAACATGCCATTTTCATGCCCTCTGCTCATAACAATATTATGCATTAACCGTACCTGAGATACAGAGATATTTGTGTAGGATGAACGTATGGTTATGTATGGCTCTTCTGCTGAATGAATATCTGGCATTAAAAAAAATACAAATGATACAATTAAGGCATGTAGCAGATATCTTTTCATATTGGACATCTTGTCTAACCGGTCAATAATTGGGAAATTGGACTGTGCGGTCTGAATTACAGTATTGCTTTGTTAAAAAACTGTGAGTTAAAATATTTTAAGGTCGCAAGCCGTGGACTATCACAATCTATGACATCTCAATACATTACATTTATTATTGCAATTGATTTCTATTGTGAATTATAGGATTACTAACAGAAGAGTATTTAGTCTTCTAAATCTTCATACGTTAATATTTCATCCTTAGCAAGATTCTTTTTTACCCTTTTGCCTACCAAAGAATTAATTTCCTTTGGAGGAATGCCTGTACCAGGCTTTTTAGCAGTAAGCAAATCAGTATTCAGTATTGTTCCAGTCTTAATATCCTTCTTTGCAACAATGCTTTTATAAAAACATTTGCGTATTGAGTCCAGATCTGCCGCCAAAATCTCTTTATCTGTCTTTGACTTTCGCATAATTTCAATGTCACGGATTTGACTTACCATATATCTCGTTTGGCCAGGATCTAAAGATGCTTTAACATCTGGGCCATAACTGTATTTTGACAGTGTGATATGGAATTCCAGAATATTTATGCCTATGGACGCCGCCATAAGGCACTGTGTTGTTTCATGCGAGTGACTTGAGAAGCCCACGGGGACGCTATAACGCTTTCTCAATTCATAAATATTATTCAAACCAGCTTTCTCAGGGGGGCATGGATAGTCAGTCGTACATTGTAATAATGCAATAGGATTGCGATACTGAGATATTAGGTTTACAGCATCATCTATTTCAGGCCAAGTACTCATACCAGTTGATAAAATAACAGGCAACCCAGTATTGCCAATTTGTTGTAGCATAGGAAGATTAGTGATCTCACCACTTCCAATTTTCCAAACCTTAACATCAAGCCGACTTAGTAAATCAACCGCTTCAATAGAAAATGGAGAACTAATAAAAACTAAGCCTAATTTCTCTGCATGCTGTTTTAAGGTACGCCATTCTTCCTCAGAGAACTCCATACGCCGCCAATAGTCAATTCTGGTCGTATCTTTTCTTGAGAAGCTGGTCCGAAATGGTTCATGAATGGTACTTTCGGCACTTGCTATATGTGTCTGAAATTTTATGGCGTCTACACCTGCTTCTGCTGCAACCTCGATATACCTATGAGCTATCCCCAGACTCCCATCATGAGAACAACCAACTTCTGCAACAATAAAACAACGGTCACTTTTTGAAAGATTATACTTGTCTACTACAAATTCCTTGTTCGTTTTATCTGGTTGACTTGTTACGTCTTGAAAGGCAGAATTGATTTCAACGTTCAAAGCATCGTGATATGCTTTATTATCTGGATAACCATCGTTTAGCAGGAGCTCATTGATACGAAATTCTAATTGAGTATCAACATCTAATGATTCTTCAAAAGGAATTTCAATAAGATGAGGACTATTTTTTTTCATTCGCCAATGCAGTCCTGTTGAAGAAAACAAATCTCTATTAACGAAATGAAAAACATGTGCAACATCATAGGAATATCCTCCCTTTTTAGTAGATAATACTTGGGGATCTTTATTCGTTACAGGATTTCCGTCAGAGTCAAATACCCATGCTTTGGTTCTTATAACACTTGTATATGCTTCATGATCTGTCTTTTGAAACTCATCATATGCTTTTTTGTATGTTTCAAGTGAGACAAAAGGAGTGCAAGAGTTAATTACCATAATCCAAGTTGTTGGGATTTTCAGGTAGTGAGCAAAAGTAACGCTATGTTGATTGTCTCCTTTCTTTACCGCCTCTTCTTCACGCCATAGAATATCAATATTATTTAATCCTTCAACGTACTTTTCAAGTTCCGGTTCTGCGATAGCCAGAAAACGATTCTCTGCAAAAGAGAGTTGGTTTACTTTCTCAAGAGCCCTTCTTAATAAACATGTAGAGCCAAAGGGGCGAGTTAGCTTGTTTGACACACGACTTGAACCTAACCTCGCATTTACTACAATTGAAACTCTTTTCATCAAGACCCTTTCGTTATCGATAGTTCTGTGACTTCTTTGAGGCAGGAAAGAAGAAAATAACTAACTAAGATTTTTTACGGAAATAATAGAGGAGATCTTACTGCAATTGTCCATAATTCCTGTTGCTCATCCAACGGTATCAACAATAGCAAGAATACTCCATAACAGGTAACTCCGCAGGTTAGATATAGACTCCTAGTCTCTTCCGCAGTTGCGTCTAGACAAGATACCGCTTGTACGGGATACTAAGAGCACTATATATTGCACCTTATTTGTGCTTTAGAACATAAGTAATTTTTTCACAGCAATTTCAACTCATCTCTAATAAGTTGGATAATGTCTGCATTCTTGCATTCATTACTTATTCGGTTGAAATTAGATCTGTCAAAAGCCAAGTCACCATTACAAAATGGGACAATATACGCAGCACTATAAGGCAACGCAGCAATTTCATCCTTTTCCTGTGGATCGCAATTATATATCGCTAACTCACTATATAATGCGTGAAATTGTGTTGCACTATTGCCAGTTATAAGCCCCTGACGTACATGTGGAAGAAATAGTTCTATGCCAAGATTATGGTATTGTGTTACCTCTTCCAGAGATGGATATTTTCTTGCAATCAGGCTATTCTTTAGTTTTATCGCAATCCTATATAATTTCCTCTTGTAAACAGGAGATAATGTTGAAAGTATACTAGCAACAAAGCCTGCCACTTTCAAGAACCACAACGGACCACCGTCTAAGGAAGAGAAAAACTGTGACTTGTCACTATTACTATGCCTCTTTAAATAAATTTTATTCGATGTATCTATCCTCTTTAACAGTTTATATAGCTCATTCACAAAAGCATATTTATCTTTCTCTTTACCTGGCTTGAAATGAGTATGCGACGGATACGCGACAAGAAAATCAATATCAATATTTAAGTTGTCAAAAACTGGGTACTTCTTGTAAGGAAACCCCATTTCTATAATATCCAGATTCTCAATCTCTTTAATCTGCCCGTCATGATTAATCCTTTTCGCTAAAATATCTTTTGCAGGTACAATAAATTTGTCTACTCCCATATCCATTATATTCTTCAGCCCGCCGATACCACCACTACCGCTAAAAAAGAACATCCCTATTGGTTTATCCCACGAAACATTTCCTCTAAACTTAGACAAATAATCTTCTGTGGAAACCCCTCCTACTACCGGCAATATGACAATCCTACCCTTAACTTTCTCGTTTACATATATTAGGTCAGCACCAAATTGCACACATAGAGAGCGAAATTGTTTATCAGTCTGCTTCGACACCCTGAAGCTTTTGCGTGAAGCATAAAAGTTGTCTTCATCACTCAAGAGTAAGCCTATTCTATACTCCGATGATAATGCCTTAATAATATTTGCATAATAGTGATGAACACGTGAGAACCAATATACTAAGATAAGATCATATGTTTTCATTTCAATTTCTTGTTACAATATTAGCTGAGTCTAGTATCAAAATACCTAGGAATCTCTACATATTTCCTGCAAAGCCCTCGTGAGATTTCTTACATTTTCTTTATATGAAATACCTGTATATTTTTCTTCTTTAGGCAAAACACTAAGATTAAAGCCTGTTTTCTCCAATGCATAAATAAATAACCTCACCTTTTCATAATCCACAACAAAACCATTTTCAATTTCGTTTATAACTTTTTTGCATTCTTCGTATGAAGGCACATAAAACACACCCTCACAACCGTTGTACCATGCATAACCAAAAGTAATAGTAGGTGTTCCACGTAGAATCGCTTCAAAACCTGCTGTTCCTGAAATAATAGCGACTGCTTTAGCATTGTCAATAAGATCAAAGGTTGACAAAGACTTAAAGGACACAAGTTTAACATTCGGGAGTGATACAATTTTATCATAAAATCCATATGAACGGCTGCATTCTCCAGCAAGCTTTCTGGAAAACTGAATAATATGCTCTTTAACATAAATCATCCAGTCCTCAGGTACTGATTTGGACAATACCTCAATCATGAGTTCCTGGTTTGTATAAAACCCTCCCTGGGGACAAGTTGTCATTTCCGGTTGATAGTGGAGTGGGACATAAATAAACTTACACTTCAAATCAGGTACCTCTGCCTTGTCTTCGTAATAGAGAGCAAGTTTTAACTTCTTACACTTAAACTTAAATTTGTAGAGTTCATATTTATAACGAAGCCAGAAAAAATCCTGTAACTTTTTCCCTTTCCTTTTCACAAAATGTGGCCGGGGAGGATGTTTAATACTTCTCAGGATGACATAAAAATCCCACAGATACTCATAGCACGTTTTTAGAAACGAACGTTCAGTAATGTCTGATTTCTTTATCAGATGCTTTGTTATATGCAAGTATCTTGGTGGTACCACATCTTCATAACAAGTAGCTCTCTTTCTTTCTAACTCCTGCTCTGTTTTTGCAGATAGCAAGACAGGACTAATGTCACCTTTTGCCAATAGTTTCTTATATAAAGCCACTGCAGGAAGCTCATCTTCATAATTATCCATAGGAATACTTATATAAATGAAACTAGTAAAGCGGAAAAGAATGGTCTTTATACCTTTCCAACGTGACAATATATATAAAACATACGCATCCGGAAAGTGGGGTATCATCTGGAACAAGACGATTTCCGGATCAAGAACTTCCAGGATTGTTAACCAATATCTTAATTGTAGATAATATAATTCAATACGTTCATGATAGGTAAATACCTTGTAAGGATCCATTCTATCCATCATCTGTAAAGTCATTGATTCATGATATGCCAAATCTTTTAACAACGAGTGGTCAAGAGGCCTGAGTTCCAGCTTCTTAAATTCTTTGGGAACGATACCAACTATAGCCTCATTTGTGTCATGCAGTACTATATTGGGAAAAACTTCCTTCATTTTTGCATGAGATTTCATAGGAGCAATCCAATAACATGGTTCCCAGTTACCAGACGTCACAAGATTTCTGACAACCTCAGTATAGCTATCAAAACCATGTATAATTACCTTAACGCCCATTAGAGATTTTGTTGCACTCCCGTCTTTAGTAAATTGTAAAATTTCCTAAGCAAACCTAAATATAATTTGTTTGATGATACTGCACTTAAAAAAAGAGAGGGGGCGCAAGTATTGTCAAATTCTTACTGACACACTATTCTCAAATGAAGAAAGGCCACAATTAAACAGCATAGTATGAGAAGGCCGCCTTCCAACATAAGGTGTTAGAGGCAAGGGTTGTGCTGTTGACTGAGTAGGAATAGTTGTGTCTATAATACAAAATAAGACCTGCCTCTATGGTTTCCTGAATTGATCTTTTTTTAATCTGAATTGTTAGGATCTACACCCTTAGTATTATAACCTGGCAACAGTTCGAAATCGTATTCACCTTTATCTTTCACATTACAGTAATTCTGACATACCTCACAGTAATGACCAGCAAGTTGTGTTGATCTCCATTTTAACAATTCAGAACCATTCCATGTATCCTCAATACCACGCTCTACGACGCTACCACATGAAAATTGCTCAAGGAAAGGGCACGGTGCTATATGCCCGTATATATTAACAAATGGCTCCCTATGGGGATAATAGCAGATATTATGCTTCTCCCGTAACGTAATAATCGGGTCTAATTCAGCCTCAGCAAGGTCAGGATATATATCTATATTTACTAAGCCAAGAGCTTCAATACGGTCCTTATAATGATCCAAAAGCTGCTTCATTTGCTCATCTGTCACCCTTCCTATATTCATTTCACGCAAACGATCCTGCATAAAAAGAGGTATTACATGTAGCCTCTTCAGGTTCTTAACATTCTTGAGTTTATCTACTGCACCAAATAAAGACTCATAGTTCGCATCAGCCAATATACTATTGATTTGAATTGGAATATTACTAATCTCAGAGAGATATTCCAGGTGCTCTATAATTTTGTCCTCTTTGGATCCACGAAACTTATAATTCGTTTCACCATCAAAGCCGTCTATACTAACTTCAAGACCAGTCAGTCCACTCTCCGCAAGCTCTTCAGCATGCCGTTTAACAAGTAGAGTCCCATTGGTTGTTATCAGGACCTCGTCAACATACTTTTTTGCTTCCTTAACAGCATCTGAAATTCTGGAATGGGTAAGCGGTTCACCAATACCGCACAAGTGAATCCTTTTGAAGCCTTTAGAATGTGGTAATAATTTTTTTAATAATTCAAACGGCATTTCTTTCTGCAAATATGATGTATCCTTAAATTCAGGTTGGTCACGATGGCACCAGACACAATTTAGGTTGCATGTAGAAGTTATAGCAATATTGAGCTTACGCATTTTTTCAGGTCGATTATAACTATAGGCAGACCCTTCGTCATGTAGTAGTAATAATTCTATATATTTTTGAAGGTAATCCTCATTATTGTCAAAGTTCCGTAGAAATTTTGACATTAAATCTTTTCTAGCAATCATATCTACACACCTTTATAAACTTAGTAGAATCTCCTGGATTACACGAAACAGATAATCCCTCAAGAAAGATTCTATTAAATAGACCAGACCGTTCAATATTTAGATTAGCAATCATGCCGGTTTCGTTCATAGACAGTTGACATCTTATCAATGTATAATAACAGATTCCGCAAGTTTCAAATCTTTTTCAGTATCAATATCAACAATTACATCGTTATTAATCAGAGGTTTTATTTTGTCTCCATAAATAGAGTACATATGATCAGACTTGTACGGATTTACACATCTATATTTATTAATAAACCTGTCTATCCTAAACAAGAAAGTATGCCCATCATGTATCATCTTTTGGGGTAAATCCTGCCTTCTATATTGACATATGTGGCCTTCCGGTAAAATTGTCTCATTATAATCAAACATCCACATTGGATTATATTTCTCCACATTTTGCATGCTAATTGCTGCATCATAATCCTTGTATTCTTTCAGAAAATTTAACGCTTGATGAAACAAGTCAGGATAGCGTGTAGCTATATTTCCATAAACAAGGTTGAAATATTCGTAATTTGTCCCCATTTGTTCAATGGCATCAGCAACGGCTCCATCAATCGCTACTTCATCTCTGCAAAACTTTGGGTCTCTCATGATATAATCAATATTATTATCCTTACAGTAGTTAATTAAACTATCTATGTCTGTAGAAACTACTGTTTTTACTTCTTTACCCAAGGCTAATGAATATTCAATTGAATATTCAGCTACCATTTTCCCGTCTATCCTGCTCACGCACTTATTCTTCATACCTTTACTGCCCGCACGCGCAAATATCACAGATAAAACCTTCATAATTTTTTATTCTAATGATTAAAAGAGATCAAGCCCACCATGTTCGGCACGATGCTTTACTAATGACTCATCATCAAAGCAATCTCCACTAAACGCACCAAACAAACTTCTGAGTTTCTCTTTATAGGCATCGGTAGATAGGAAGTCGACTCTGGAGTTGACTTCTTTCATCATTTCGTCTCTTTTATCTATAAGCTCCTGATCTGTGAATGCATCAGTTAAATTAATTACAAAATCCCTGGCATCTTCCAGGCCCAATATGAACTCGTGACAATCCTCTTTTAGTATGCGACCTGAAGAAATGGCATATTCGAAAAGTTTCGTCCCAGGATAGGGGGTAGCAAACATCATTGATTTTAATGGCAAGTTGTTTTTGACACAAAACTCTACTGTTTCACTGCAGGAATCATTGTCTTCGCCGGGCATCCCTATTATAAAAGAGACAGGCAACATCATGTTGTACTTCCTACTCACAGAAACGGCATTTTCCATCTGTTTAATAGTCGCACTTTTATTCATGGATTTCAGCATGTGAGGTGAGCCAGACTCAAATCCATAAGAAACACTGACACAACCAGCCTTTTTCATAACACCAACGATATCATCATTCACCAGGTTCACTCTTCCGGTACATGACCACAGCAAGCCAGGTATTTCCCTTTGAACCTTTTCGCAAAATTCCACAACACGGCTTTTATGTGCCATAAATTCATCATCCTGGAAAGACACAAAATCAATCTGGTAATCCTTTTTCAGCCTGCTCAACGCATCAATAATAAAGTTTACACTATATGCCCTGAATTTTGCACCCCACGGTTGATAGCAAAAAGAACATTTAAATGGACATCCTCTACTTGAAATAAAATCAACATCTCTTCCAAACCCCACTACAGGATTTGATAAGTATATCTCCATTGGTAAAAGATCGTAAGCAGGCAAATCACTTTCAGTATCTAAATCATTTATTAGATCAGGGCTGCCAGAGAATATAATTTCATTGTTTACCTTATAATAAAACCCTTTTATCCTTGTTAAATTCTCTAATGAATGACTTTGTAATCCCTCAAGCAATTTAATTATTACTTTCTCACCCTCTCCTGCACATACCACATCCACCACTGAATTGTCCAACAAAAGATCGGGTACAGACATAGCGGCACTGCCGCCAGCAATTATTATAGAGTTTGGATTTATTTTCTTGATAATATCGGCATAAGCAGTAATCCTCTTATATACGGGAATCAATCCTCCAATCAGTACAACATCATATTCAATTGAACGAAGTATTTCTTTAACTTCTGCCAAAGTATAACGATAGGCATTTATATCAAGAAACTCAGGAGTGATTTTAAGTTTCTTTCTAATAAGATTAGCCAGAATTGCAAGTCCATGAGGCAAATGCCGTGGCTTATCAGTCAATCTAATGGGTGGATTAATGATTAGAATTCTCATGTGATAATCTTTTTACACTGATCATTCAGCTGTACATGTAATTCATACTCAATTTAAACAGCTTTTAGACACTCACTCTATATAGCAGAAATTTCTTAATATTTTCAGACCAACAGGACCACTTTTTTCTGGATGAAACTGACATCCATACATGTTTCCTGATTTAATGACTGAACATATATCAATACCGTTATAAAAACTATCAGCCAATCTGTCAGATTCTTTGCCTACAATAACCCTAAATGAGTGAGTAAAATATACAGCCGACTTTAATGTTATTTCATGTAGAATCGTATTATCCCAAACTCTGTTTGCAGAATGCGGTACTAAAGAGCGCCATCCTACGTTAGGAATTTTGTGAGGTTTTCTATCTTCACCAGTTCTCGGAATTGGAGCAACTTCACCTGCTATCAGGCCCAAGCCTTTGTGATCTCCAAATTCCCTGCCATATTCAAGCATCATCTGCATCCCTAAACAAATACCGATGAATGGGCGTTTTTTTAAACAATACTCGATAATTGGCTCTACTAATTTTCTTTTAATAAGAGCCTCCATAGCTTTTCCAAAAGCGCCAACACCTGGCAATACTAAATGAGTAGCGTGAGTTATATCGTAAGGGGAATCAGACATCTGAGTTTGGATACCTAAGTGTTCAAATGCTCTGGCCACACTAATCAAATTGCTAGCACCATAGTCGATGATAGTTACGGTTGGTTTGCTATTGAGTACTCTCATATAAAATATTTTTTGTGCTTCTTACTTCAATATCATGGTTTGGCATGACGTTCCTTATGTCATCAATGCTAAAATAATCATAATGAAGTAAAGATGCCATAGCCACAGCATCTACATTAGTCTTTTTTACAAGTTCTATTATGTCTTCAAGCCTCCCAGCACCTCCAGAAGCTATCACGGGTATGGTTACATTTTTCACAACTGTATCAATAAGCTCTACATCGAATCCACTAAGTGTTCCATCCTGATCAACAGAGGTAAGTAAAATCTCGCCTGCACCCAGCCCTTCGCCTTTTTGAACCCATTCGACTACACTTAGGCCCGTAGGTTCCCTACCATTTTCTATAAAGACTTCCCATAGCTCATTATTACGCTTTTTAGCCTGAACAGACAACACCACGCATTGGGAACCAAATGTTTTCGATATCTCATCAATTAATTCAGGACGCCTGACAGCAGCAGTGTTTATTGCCACTTTTTCAGCTCCAGCCCTAAGCACATTTTTAACATCATCCACAGAACAGAGACCACCGCCCACAGTAAATGGGATAAAAATATTATTAGTTGAATATTCAACAATATCCACTAAACAATTTCTCCCGTATAAACTGGCAACGGTATCAATGTAAATCAGCTCATCAATACCATTCTCATAATACATCCTGGCAATCTGTTGTGGATTCCCTAAAACACGCAAACCTTCAAAGCGAATGCCCTTAATCAAGTTTTGCCCTTTAATGTCGAGACGGGCTATTAAACGCAAATTTGACATAATATGTTTCTACTCTTTAAGAGGATTACCTTTCCATCTATGGGCTTCCTGCGCATCTGAGCCAACACTCACTTTTCCTGCTTCCCCCCAAACAGTATGCCTCAATCGCCATTCACCCTTATCATACTCCCACAGATGAGGAGACCTAAATTTATCATGGAGATTCATAAAATAATCATGATCAACAATAGGCTGCTCAAACATTTGTGACGCTACAGGGAATTCCTTCTGATTAATACTGATATAGCTATAAAAATCTTCTGAAAAACGTTTTGGAAATTCTAAATCATATTTCTTCACAAGAGCTACCCCCTCTTCCCGTGTCAGATCTCCTGAACGGATTTCATGAGATGCTACGTATGATGTCCATCCTATACCGTATTTTATGCCAGTTGTATAATAATTAAAATCCTCCATTTTATCATCCACAGAACAATATTTACTATATGTTCCCGGCATCCTTTCTGGAGAAGTTTCAAAATTGCCATGTTTAACAGAGTAGTAGTAATTACCCTGAGGATGCCATGGTAAATAGTAACCAACATAATGCACTTCAAGATTGTGTTTTACCATAATCTCAGGGTTCATTGGAATGTACTGATGTAAATCGTTTTCATTTAGGCCAAAGGACTTCTTTAAATCTACTATTGAAACTCCACCTAAATAAATATTCCCAGGGTCTTTTGTTGTAAAATAAGACCAGTCTCTCTGGGCAGCAGAAGTTTCAGCGATAGGATTACCATATTCAGCCTCTGACTCGCCATAAAAAACCAGTGATACATTGTGCATCCTAGCAATCTTTGGCGCCAGATATTTCTGACCAAAAATAAAGGGCTGAAACGGATGAAATAAATTATCCACAGCTAAGCGTGTCAACAAACGATGAGTTCTGCCATTAGGGGTAACAAGATAGTTATCAAACCCTGCATTAATCCAACCTTGCATATTTCTCCATCCCCACTCTGTATACATATTAGGAGCCCATGTTATTGTTAGTGGATTCATCCCATATTTATACTTAAGCACATGTGATGCGAAGAAACTATCTTTCCCTCCAGAGCCGGGGACAATACAATCATAAGCACCATCCTTACTACGATGTTTATCACAGAGTTCCTTCAGTTCTTTATCTCTCTCCTGCCAGTCGATTGTTTTTTTCTTTTGTTCCGCATAATGACAAGCATCACATATACCATCTTTATCAATATTGATAGTTTTCTTCCTGGTTTTTATTGTATGAGAAAACTCCATCTCCGAAGATGGTCTCTGGTTGGAAATAACACAACGTTTACAGAATTTAACTTCCGGTGGAAGTCCAAATTTCGCACTAAAAGGCCCTTTTCCTTTCACATATAGATCTTTTGCAATTTCTTCACGCCTAATTTTTTCCATCCCTAATACCTCAAACCCTTTCCATGTAATTTCAGTTGATACGTTTCAATGTGTTGATTTTAAGCGGTGTAGTAGTAAAGTCTTCAGAACATTTCCTTCGTGGAACTACATTATTACAAGCTATTTCCAAAGAAACCAAATGGGATTTAAATTTGTGAGAGAAGCTACTACAACGCTTTTCAACATAGCCTTTTCTTTACATACCATTTCTTGTCGCTTCTGTTAATAGACAATAAAATATCCTTAATTTTTCCAGAGGCACCACCGTCTCCATAAGGGCTTTCTAAGCCTCTTACACGGCCTCTGTACCTTGCATCAAAGCAAGCCTTGCTTAATGCTTCTTTTATTTTTTCATTATTGTATTCAACAAACTCTACATTACCAGCATTTAACCTTCCCTTCTGACGGTTGCCAATATTAACTACAGGAAGTTTATAAAAAGGTGCCTCTAATACTCCCATGCTTGAGTTGCCCACTAATGCAAGACTCTTTCGCAGCAAATTTATAAAAATCTCTCTAGGTAAATTCTTATAAAATTTTACATACTCAGAACCCTCACTCTCTTTTATTGCATTTAGAATATCAAACGATCCTGGGTCAGTATTTGGATAAATCCCTACAGCCTTAATACTTGTTTCTTTACAGAATTCCTCAACTGCTACTAATGTTGTTTTCATTTGAATATAAGCATCTTCTTTTTCTGACGAAAGAGGATGCTTTATTAGTACAATATATTTATTTTCGTTAATATCAAAATGCAAGTAGTTGCTTATATCCTCAATGTGTAAACAATGTGTATTCCTTATGTTATCAAGTGCAGGATTACCAGCAAAAAACACCCTGAATTCTTCTTCCCCAATACTTAATAAATTATCTGCATACTGTTTTGTAAATGCAAAATGTATATGTGCAAGTTTTGAGATCGCAAACCGGATGGGGTCATCTGCATTGCCATAAACCGGGTCACCACCTCCAATATGAACAAATAGTATATCCATATAATTCCCAACTAATGCAGCAGCAATTCCCTCTTCACGGTCACCTACATATATTAAAAAGTCAGGTTGTTCCCTTTCAACTGTCTGTGATAGCCCAGCAAGCAAGGCTCCGATCCCTTTGGCTCTTTGGCTCTTTCTATTGGTTGAGAAAAGACTATCAATCCTGTCTGCTATTTCAAAACCATCATCTTCAATTTTCTTAATTGTGTATCCATGCCAATCGGATAGGTGCGCTCCACTTACCACCAATTTCAACTCTAATCTCTCATCATCTGAGAGCACTTTAATTACTGGATAAAGAATATCGTATTCAGAACGGATACCAGTTATTGCTAAAACTTTCCTTTTTGCTTCCATTTGAACTATTCCAAGAGCTTCACTGTTCCATTATCATGAATGTAGCCACTGGCTTTGCTTAGGCCGTTGAGCACTAAATCTAAAATGGACAGATTGGAAATAAAGCCTTGCTGCCTGTTCCACTGTTGTGGATATTCAACACATTCACAGTCATAGGTAAATACACTTATACCTTCTTTTTTGAACTTATTTAAATCCATATAATTTAATGCGCCTTTTCCACTCAAATACTGCTTTTCCCCAAAGTATTTAATTATTTCAATTACAAGATCATCTTTTGCATGTGTAGTTTTTATATGACTTGAATATCTAATCCTGGGAGACATTCCAATTAAATCCAACACCCCCATCAAAAGTTCATTATTTATATCTATTAACAACTTATTATGTTTATGAAGCACTGATTCAACAAGGGAATACGCATCATTAAAAAAAGGGCTTTTTTTATAATTGTGTTCAATTGTTTTTAAAATATTATCCATACTTTTACTATTAGTTATCTTTACCTCATTTATCTTGTCTCCCAGCTTCATTTTAACGGGAATTGTTAGCCAATGAGGACCTTGAGGTGTTTTTATCTGATTTCTATTTTGTAGGCCATTCTTTTGATATTGCACATCATCCAATACAACAAAAATATCAGATTTTAATATTTTGAAGAAATATGGAATCCATGGCAAAAATTGAGATTGATGAATGGCAATCAAGAGATTATCTCTATAACCTTTTGCGCTATATATATAGCATCTTTTTCTTCAATACCTAAATGTATCGGCAGACAAAAGTGACGCATAGCAATTTCTTCTGACTTTTTCAATTGGCCTTCCATTTCTCCGTATAGCTTTTTAAATACAGGCTGCAAATGCATTAAAGGCTGGTAAGGCCAGTCAATTTTTATTCCCAGTTTGAACAGTTTATCTTTAATCTCTTCTCTTTTTAAACCTTTATCTTTGATACTCACCAGAAACCTCCAGTATGAATGCCTGATGCTGTCTGGATATTCCTGAAACCTTATTACTTCCTTATCGGTTAAGGATTTTAATTCATGTCTGTAAACCTTTGCAATTTTATTGCGATGACTTATAAAGTCTTCCAGCCTTCTGAGTTGGCTCAAACCTAAGATAGCTTGAATTTCACTCATTCTTTTATTACTACCTATATTAGAATAGATTTCAGTATTCGCGCTAATATCCAAGCCTAAAGTCCTTAGGCTGCTACACAATTCATAGGAATCCTTACTATTAGTCGTAATGAGCCCTCCTTCTCCACCTGTGGTTATTATTTTTGTTGAATAAAATGAAAAACACCCAAAATCACCTATGTTCCCTGCAAATATGCCATCAATCTTTGCCCCGTGTGCATGTGCAGCATCTTCAATTAAATATATATTTTTCTCTTTTAAATATTTTCTGATTTTAAATATATCAGGATGTATTAAACCAAAAAAATGCACAATGATTACTGCCTTAGTTTTTTCTGTAACTTTTTTAGTTAGATCTACAAAATCCAGCACATGGTTTTTGCCTATTTCACAGAATACTGGAATTCCTCCATTATTCACGATACATGATCCTGTAGATATAAATGTTTGTGTGGGTACAATTACTTCATCCCCTTGGGAGATTCCAGTACTTTTTAGAGCAATTTCAAGAGCTGATGTACCAGAGTTAACGGCAACTCCATATTCAGCACCAATATAATTAGCAAAACCCCTCTCAAAAGATTCGACATTTGGTCCTTTCGTAAAGACACCTTGCCCCTCAATTATATTTCTGATCTTTTTTATTATTTCATCAACGTCTTCTGACGGAAAGTAAGGTAAGGCCGTGTTATAATTCATGACAACTCCAGAGCATATTGCTTTAATCCTTCCGACACTGATATTGGCGAGAAACCTAGTATTCGATTAGCTTTAGAAATGTCTATAAGTGGATCCCAATCCACTCTTGTACGTTCTTCTGCGAGAATTATTTTTGAATTTGAATTTATCAATTTTATTAATTTTGTTGCCAAATCAAACACTTTAATAGAATGCTGTCCTCCCGCAATAAAGATTTCATGTTTTCCCAATTTATCCACCTTCTCAATACTTTTAATAATTAATTCAACTGCGTCAGGCAAATGTAGAAGGTTCCTTAATTTTTTACCATTACCAAAAAGCTTAATATCATTATTTTGTTTGGCCATGGTAGCAAAAGTGTTGACGATACCGTATCTATCATTCATTCCATATATTGATGTGAACCTTAGAACAAATACTTTGGTAGGTACAAACTGCAATTCTATTTCTAACAACTTTTCGGCAATATACTTAGTAAAGCCGTAATTATCTGTTGGGTCAGGTAATACATTCTCATTTATGTTTCCGTTTAGAGGTGACCTTCCATACATAGAGCATGTTGATCCAAATATAACATACTTTATATTTTTCTCTTTTGATAGTTTGATTACTGCACGTGTGGTATTAACATTTCCATTATAATAATCATCATATCCTAAGTCATTTGAATAACCTAATTGTGACGCAAGATGTATAATTCCATTAATATTAAAGTCCGCCAACAAGCCACTTGTATTGCTGTCAGTCTGAGTTTTAACAAATGTGAAATTATCATTGTTAATTACGTCTTTGTTCAATAATCCATATTCGTTTCTTCCAATACCAATTACACGGAAACCGTTATTTACTAAACTACTAACCAAAGCACTTCCTAAAAAGCCACTTGCACCAGTTACTAATATGGTTTCGACCATCGTGATTTCACAAATACTAAAGAACCATGTTTCTAATTAGAATATCCAAAAGCCAACCCTACGCCTAATTCATTATATTACAATAAGTCTATTTTTCCGTTCTGACGAAGACAGCTTCTTTATCCATCTCCAAGGTACTTCTCAATATTTCTATTAGTAATATACATATCTCCATTATGATAAGCGCTTTATCTCTTTTCGCTTATATGACTTCCTTAAGTAAAACAAATGCCTCTGCAGCCTCTACCCCTGCAACAGTACCTCTATTTTTAGCCAATGCGCTGATATTTTCCTCGCTTCTAGGAAATGGGAAAGCTCCCATTTCATCTCGATATATCTTCATAATCTTTATCTTCTCCTCCAGAAAACCGGTTATATCAACAAAGACATTGGGGATAAAAGTATCGGCAGGCAATGCAGGTGAAAACTCTGTCTCGGAAAGGCATTCATACATCAGAATTTTCCTGATGAATGGATACCGGAAGGTTTTTGTACAACTCATGATTGCCCTAAAAGCGTACTGATGGTCAGTGTGTATATCAGATCTGTTTGGTATATAAATTAAATCCGGTTCAACTTTTTGAATAATCTTTGATATTTGAGAGATTAGATTTTTCATAGGAATTGTATCTAACCTGGTGGAGGGAAAATCTAGACAGTGTACAGCAGTAAAACCATACACATCGGAGATCTGATTAATTTCCTCCCGGCGAGACTCTATTTTTTCCGCTGTCCAACCATCCTCTAAGTACATAGAGGTAATAATCAGCCAGTAGATATCGTCACCGTTTTTTTTGTGCTTTAATAAAGCTCCACCACAGCCTAATGTCTCGTCATCCGGGTGCACAGCAACTGATAGAATTTTTTTCATTGGATTTTATTACTGAGCCGTATCTTCCCTAAAAATCCCAAAAATATTATCATTTCTCTTATGATAAAATCAAATCTCACTATTTGGAGCTATTCCATAAACTTTAACAACTACTATCTCCCCTGAGCAATCTCCAAATCCTTATGCTGCCCAACATCTACCCAACTACCTTCGATCAAGTGAACACCTACTTTTTGCTTATTATTGATTGTACTACTGATAAGCTCTGTCATTTGAAAAGTATTCTCATCAGGAACAGTATCAATTAATGTTGGTTCTATAATATATATACCACCGTTTATATTATAATGTTTTTCTGGTTTTTCATAAATTGACACTACTTCAGTCTTATTTACGTCTACTACTCCATAAGGAATATGCTGTATATAATCATGAATTCCAATGGTCATTACATTTCTGTTTGCTTGATGATTATGAAGCATTCCCTGTAGATCAAAATGAGTAACGATGTCTCCATTAACAACAAATATTGGATACTTTAATTTTTCTGGTAAAAGCCGTAATGCTCCGGCAGTACCAAGAGGGATTTTCTCGAGTAAATAAATAATACGGCACCCGAACATCGACCCGTCTTTAAAGTAATTTTCTATTACATCTGCTAAGTAGTTTACTGCAATATATATAGTTCGTATGCCGGATGCAGCCAGATGAAGAATTATATGTTCAAGAATAGGATGTCCTGCAACCTTAATCATAGGTTTCGGAATTTGATCGGTTAGAGAACTCAACCGTTCCCCTTTACCTCCGGCCATTATTACTGCAATGTTATTTAAACAAAGGTTCCCTATAAGTGCTTCAGCCAAATGAAGCCCTACAACATGCAGGTCGTCATCTAAGACCGGCATCCTGGTAATTCCCAGTGCTTTCATCTTCTCCAATGCAACAACTCTACTTGTTCTCTCAGTTACATACTTGTAGTTTATATTCATAAACTTAATTATAGGCTGGTCTAAATCGCTATCGGTATGGAGAGCATTACGTATATCTTCATAGGCAATAATACCTAATAATTTACAGTTTTTATCAGTAACAAAGACAATCATCGTACCATATTTAGCCAGAACAGACATAGCTTCGTATAGCGTGGTTTCAGGTATTATGCAAATATCTGATATATTTACTCTATTAATGACAGGTTCGGAGGATATTCTTCTTGCAGGAACGCCCACAACTGTTTCGTTCTCTGGAATGTCTGTTACTACCACCGAGCCCATTCCAACTGTCACCCCTGATTCAATAGAAACGCGATCTCTAATCCTTGAACCCAATCCAATCGTACAATTATTTCCAATATTACATCCCCCTCCGATAACTGCTCCTGATGCAATATGAGTATTTTTACCGACATAAACATCATGCTCAATCACGGCTCCATTATTAACTATAGCATGTTCACTGACTACTGAACCTGTTTGAATAACCACTCTACTCATAACAACTACACCGTATGATAATTTAACGGTTGAAGCAATTATGGCTGATGGGTGAATTAGATTAGCCCATTTGTCTTCTGGAAAGGATAAGGAAGAAATGATTTTGTTTCTACGTGAAATACTACCGACACCTATAACCAGCTTAGCTTTCGGGTGTTTATTCAGGATTGCATCTAATTCCTCGTCAGAACCTAACTTTTTAATTTTAAAACGGAGAATAGTTCTTTCGCAAGGCATTGGATCAACAAACCCTATAACATTCCATATTTCAGGCAGTGTCATTGCTGTATCTATTAATACGCCTGCATGCTCGCCACCACCAATTACAATTAGTTCTTGCTTCATAAAAACCGATAATGTTTAAAAATACTATTCAATCTGTTTACAAGGTCCTGAGACCCATACAATTCCTTCCGAGGCAATCTTTGCACATTTTTAATCTATGCATGGTTTCCATACAGGGAAAACCATAATTGCCCGCTTGTTGGTTCGTTCAAGAATTTCATCATGCAACTCATAATTTATATTATCCAACAAAAGTACATTTGAAGGGTATCACACAAGAGATATTACCCAGAAGCTTTAATAGTCATATTAACACGAAACAAAACTAATAAGTGATAACATTTTTCTTCTTTAACGATCCCTATTTAATTTTTACTTTGTGTACTCGTTACAAAATGATTTTAGGGATTTCAGGATACAGGTTAACGTAAAATTTTTAATTGAACATAACCAGATATTTCTTCCCTAATATTAACTAACTATTTCTCAAATCCTGATGGTTTTTGATTTGCTTAGCTGATGAATAACCTTTACTTTTATACTATTGCTGCCAAGTGCTTTCCTGTCACATACTATGATTAACACAGCTCCAGACAAATAACCTAAGCTGATATTGTCAAGACATTGATCCTCTTTTTTCCTTCTTTCTTATATTGCCCATATACTCTATAAAGAAAGCCAGTAGGATAGATATCGCTAAACCAGTAAGTCCAGTTTTTAAAATATAACGGTTCTTGTTTTTACTTACAGCAACCCCTTCTACCTCTCCAATCATCTTTGTTTGATTTTTCACAAGATCATTAATTCTTAATTGATATATGAAATTTTCATTCTGAAGAGATATTATATCTGCATGTCTCTTCTTCATGTTGCCCTGGGTAGCGTTCAAGAATAATAAACTAATTTGATCTCTATGAGCCACTTCCACATTTACAACTTTTTCCATTTTTCCTAACACCAACATCTCTTGAGCAATCTCATTCTTAATTCCATCAAAATAAGCCTCCCGTTTCTCTACGAGACGCTTATAAGACATAATGGACTCTTCTGTTAGCCTTGAGTCATTTGCTATAATCTGTTCTGCAACCTCTCTTAGGATCACTTTCGCTTTCCCTAGATCAGCCCCCTCTACGACGATCTTGATAAGTGAATCCGCTGAAGTCTTCTCAGCGCTAAGGCTATATCCTAAGGCACCTTCTCTTAGAGCATACTCAAGAGGAATAGTTTTGATCCGGTTCGCTATAGTATCAATAAGAATAAGTGAAGAAGAGGCTGCACTAGCACTCAGTGTCTTTCCAATGCGCATAATAACCTCTACGCGGTATGTCGTTGAAAACCCCAGACTCATTGCCATTCCTGCTGCGATACAGACTAATGTTCCCACAATAATGAGTATTTTTTGCTTCCAAATTACACGAAAGTAATCAATCAGTTCAACAGTACATTTCTCCATTTTTCAATTCTCCTTTTATATTGAAACGAGTGATATATGCGTAAAGTCAGCTCCGCCGTGTCAGTTACATTTCACTACAGAAATGTAACATCAGCGCTATGCATAAGCATACTATATCTGCGTATATACACTATTGAGCATACAATCCCTGTGGATGCTCAAATTTTATAAAACCAGTCCTTATAAACGATTAAACTTACCCTGTCCAGAAAAAACTAAATTCAAAAGTTTAGTTTGAGCAACATATATTGAAGCTAAAATACGCACTCCCGAAATCTCAAAGACGAACAGTATATAGAAAAAAGGCTTCTTATAAACCCTTAAGTCTTATTGGTATTTGTGCACAGAAAGAACTTCATCATATACCTTCAATATCTTCTCTGCCGTATTGTCCCATGAAAACAATTTAGATCTTTCTAATCCCATGTTTCTCATACGATTCCACAATTCTTTATCTTTCAATAAAACATACATACTATCACATAATGAATTTATATCAGTAGGGTCTATCATGATTCCAGCATCGCCAATTACCTCTGGCAGAGAAGATGTATTTGATGTAATTACTGGTATACCACAAGCCATTGCTTCCAGAGGAGGCAAGCCAAACCCTTCGTACAGTGACGGATAGACAAATATATCAGCACAGTTATATAAAAGAGGCAAGTCTTCGTCCTTAACCACACCCAAAAACAATATTTCCTGCTTCAGATCACTATGGCCAACTTCTTTAAATATTTCTTCATAAAGCCATCCTTTATTGCCAGCTATAACTAATTTACCGTCTTTAAAACCCCTTTCCTTCAACTTCTTAAAGGACTTAATTAAAGAGACAACATTCTTTCTTGGTTCCAACGTACCAACGTTCAAAATCATTTTTGAAGGTAGTTTGTTTTTTAATCTGAAGTTTTCCACATTGTTAATAGGACGGAACCTACTTTCAACACCAAGGTGAACCACCCTTATTTTCTCCTCTTTAATACCAAAGTATTCGATAATGTCTTTCTTCGTGGCATAAGAGTCTGCAATAATAACTTGAGCTTTCCTGATCGAAACCTGTAATATGTTTTTTTTATAAACCTTCCTTGATATATTCAATAAATTAGGCAAGCGAAGATACGCAATATCATGAACAGTAATAATAATCGGACATTTCCTAAATAATAAGGATAAAGCATGATCCGTATAGTGAAACAAATCAAGTCTGTCCTTCCTTGAACACATTGGCAAAACTATTTGTTCCCATAAGATTCTCAGTGTATTATTTTGTATAGATACCACTGGTTTCTTAAAATCAGTCCATTTTATATTGTCCACGACAGCATTACTCATTCCACCAGGTGCATAAAAATAATAATCATTTTTACTATCGGTTTTCAGGATAGATCTACTCAGATTAGACGTGTACCGACCAACACCAGTATGTACATCATAAATCTTTGAAGCATTTATACCGATTCGCATCTTTATTTTTTTCCACGCGTCAGGTGTAAAAGAAAGATACAGTTCTCTGGTTTCTTCTATCGTCCGTTTCAAGTTAAAACGCTTTTTGACACTTCCATAAGCACCTTTCGCTAGACGGTCATATACTTTTTTGTCATTCTTTAAAATATTAATTTTTTCTGACAGCAATACAGGTTTATCAAGTGGGAATAATAGCCCTGTATTGTTGTCTTTGATCACATCAGAATTCCCATAGACATTACTGGCAACAACAGGTACTCCATATTTCATCGCTTCAACAGTTGAAAAACCAAAAGCCTCGCCCAGTGATGTATTCAGATAGACATCGACAAGTGAAAAAAACAGCTTAACATTGTTAATAAAGCCCAATAGTATTACCTTATTCTGCAGATGGCACTCACTGACTGCAAGTTCAATCTCCCTGCGAGCCTCTCCATCTCCTCCTATTACGAGAAATACATCATCACGTCTTTTCAAATAATCGGAAAGGCTTCTAATTGCATAAGGTATATTCTTAATAATATCAAAGCGGGATAGCATACCTATGACAAAGCTATCTGGAGGAAGGCTTTCACAAAGAGCTTCTGATACCGACAATTTTTCCTTCTTTATGTATTTTCCATTTTCGATCTGTATTCCATTTTCGATTAAGACGCATTTTGAAGCACTGGCCAGCCCATATTTCACAGCAATCTGCTGTTCTGACCTTGACACCAATACAAATTTATTTGTCAGTATCCCCAATAACCTGGCAACAATTAACGCCAAACCTCTCTTCTCGATATGTATGCCATGGAAATTATGTACTACTTTAAGTCGCTTGTTAAAGAGCTTCAATAGTCTTGCATAAACGCCTGCACCCCTGCCGTGTGAATGTACTACCATAATGTCATTAACTTTCGTCCATCTCAACAACGCGAGGAAAGACCTTATTTCAAATTTTCGATGAGGTAATTTGAAAACTGTTACGCCTTCATTGATTATTTTATTGTAGTAAGGTTCTTGATCTGGGCATGCACAATAGAATGTAAAGGCATGCTTCAAGTTGGTTATAATTTTATAAAGCTGCTCTGGTCCTCCACCAATATCACTTCTACAACTAATTTCCATAATATTCAATTTGTTTTTCTGTGTCATAGTCATCATCAACTAATTCATATTTTTTACACAATTTAAAAGTATCCATAGCAGGAGAAGGAGTGAGAATACTATCGGCAAACAGATTTCACATAACCATTTCTATTGAAGCAACCGTAACGCTTATCAAAACCATTGTTTTCTAAATAACCAATTATTGCTAAACTATTATGGTGGATATGCTTAACTACTATTTCCTAGATAAGGCTTGAAGTTTTCGGCATAATCTATTAAACATGTTCTCCAATTCTTCATATAGTTTATGTCTCTAGAAGAAAGCTTGAGATTAAGCAGCTTCTCCGAATGAGGACGCGGGGCAAAATACTCTTCTTTAAAATACTCTGAATTTACAATATCAATATTGATTTTCTTCTCAAGCCCAAGCAACCTTACAAACTCTACTGCCACATCATATCTGGAGCAACTACCCTGACAGACCATATTGTAAAGCCCATATAATTCAGTTTGTACTACTTCAAACATGGATTCGGCAAAATTAACTGTATAAGTAGGTGTACCTAGTTTGTCTTCTACAACAAATAATTCTTTCTTGCCATCCATAATTTGTTTAAATATTTTATTTATGAATTTTTTATCTTTTCCATACCCGCCGCCCATCATCCACCCCGCTCTAAAAATAAAATA
>Ga0233430_1000355_pt1 | contig 87919 bp, 84 predicted proteins | sample SI_118_April2016_2_FD_179883 | JGI IMG/M metagenome (GOLD analysis project Ga0233430, IMG submission 179883) | Seawater microbial communities from Saanich Inlet, British Columbia, Canada - SI_118_April2016_150_MG | ecosystem: Environmental > Aquatic > Marine > Inlet | place: Canada: British... | reverse complement strand
TCAATAGTTTTCACTGGGTTTTGTGGCACTACCTTTTGGTGGTAAACAAATACTTGGATCCAATGAATTCAGTATGTTATAAGAATTTTGAGCCCTGGATTTCAGGCAAACTGTTCAAGAAGAGTCTGAGTAAATTAGGGAGCGTTTCATCAAACAGCATGAAGGAGGATAACGACAATGACCCCTCAAGCGGAAAAACCCATGGAAAGCCCTGAGTATCTTCGAATGAGCCTTGCTGCGGCCATGACACTCGGTTTCAAAAAGGGGCTGTTTTACCGAAATGCAAAACTCTACTGCATCAATCTCCTGCTGACTTACACCGCCGGATGTTCGGCCCGATGTGCTTATTGCGGCCTTTCCAAAAAACGTACCGGTACCTACAGAGAAAAAAGTTTTATCCGGGTGACCTGGCCCACCTACCGCCTTGATGACATTATCGCCCGTATCGCCCAGCGAAAAGATCGGGTCAAACGGATCTGCATTTCGATGATCACCAACAGGATGGCCATAAAAGACACAAAGTATGTCTGCAAACGGCTGAGATCGGAATTCGATATTCCGGTCTCACTGCTTATCTCTCCCACGATTCTTAATGCCGGCGACCTTGCCGAATTCAAATCGACGGGAGCCGATAAAATCGGTGTTGCCGTAGATCTGGCAACACCGGATCTCTTTGATAAATTCCGGGGGACCGGTGTGGGCGGCCCCCATAAATGGGAGACATACTGGCGTTGTTTTGAGAATGCCGTCTCTATTTTCGGAAAGGGCAATGCCGGCACCCATCTGATGGTCGGCATGGGAGAGACAGAAGAGGAGATGTGCCAGGTGATTCAGCGGACAAGGGATCTCGGCGGCCATACGCACCTGTTTTCCTATTTTCCCGAAGAGGGTTCGGCCATGGACGGTTATCAACCGCCCGGTATGGATCAGTATCGTCGGGTTCAACTGGCACAGTATCTTATCGACCAGGATATCAGCCGCGCGGACCGGTTTGACTATCGTTCCGATGGGGGTATTGTCGGTTTTGGAATATCACAGAATCGATTGGATGCCGTCATCGATACGGGGGCACCTTTTCGGACAACCGGTTGCACCGGGTACGACGGCCAGGTCGCCTGCAATCGCCCTTACGGCAATTCCCGCCCGGGACCGGATATTAGAAACTATCCGTTTCCTCCGGATACCGAAGATATTTGCCGCATCCGGAGGCAAATGACTGACAGTTAACCTAAAAGGGCTCAAAAAACCACCTTCATATAGACGCTTTGAAAAGTGACTACTCGCACCCGCGGAGCGGGTGGCCTCAGGAAGACCCCTCAAAGGGGTCTAAAAACATAGCTTTTATACAAATTTCTACCTCTATATCAAGGATGCTTCAGCTAAAACAAAAAAGCCATGAACGTCGAACATCCAACGCCCAACGTCGAATTTTGAATAAGGTATGCTATCTATTTCAATAAAATGGCCGAGCGGAGCGAGTTCATTATTCGATGTTCAACGTTCAGTGTTCGATGTTGGATGTTCAAAAAATAAACGCTACTCCGCCACTTTCGCGTGTTTTTTATTCTCGCCGGAACGGTAGAACCTGCCCGAGTCCACCACTAAAAGTGGTGGCTTAACATCGGAGTTATATGTTCCCCACTGAGATTTGATCGGCATATAGCTGTTATTCAGCTTTTTACTTGACACTAGGAAACCGTTTTGGTATCGAATTTTAGTAAGGGAAATGGGTTTCATCAATTTCATAGCAGGTAAGAATTTAGGGTTTTGGGGAGTATTTTTCTTCCCCAATCGAAATAAGCGATCCGCTTGTTTCTTATGGGAATGGGCGTTCTTTTTTCTGCGCTTTCTTTTGCCGCGGAAAGATCTTGGCGACCTGTTTCAATTTATTTAATTCCTAATTCATTATGGAGGTATGGTATGAGCAACGAGATTAAAGAAGCATCCAAAAAGATGTCGCGACGTAAGTTTCTCTCCACCACAGTGGTTGCCGGCGCTGCAGCGACTGCGGCTCCTGCAATCTTCAACATCAAAACGGCAAAGGCCAAGGGAACCACCTGGAAGGTACAGACCTCCTGGCCCGGCGGCATCGGTCTCGAAATCTTCAAGGGATGGTGTAACTCCATCGTCGAGAAGACCGGCGGCGAGCTCGCATTCAAGGGTTTTGGCGCAAAGGATGTTGTGGGTGACTTCCAGCTGTACGACGCTGTAAAAAACGGGGTCATCCAGGCCATGAACCCGTTTACTCTTTACTGGGCGGGCCGGATGCCTGCATCGGTGTTCTTGAGCTCCTACCCCCTCGGCCTGAGGCAAAACGCTGAATGGGATGTTTTCTATTATGGTTTGGGCGGTTTGCAAATCGCCCGGGAATTGTTCGCCAAAGACAATATGTACTATGTGGGTCCCATCCACCACGGTCCCAACATCATTCACTCCAAGGTGCCCATCCGGTCCATCGATGACTTCAAGGGCCGCAAAATGAGGGTGCCCGGCGGAATGGTATCCGAGCTTTTCATGAAAGCCGGCGCCCGGACCACCCTGCTGCCCGGCAGCGAGATCTTCCCGGCACTTGAAAAAGGCACCATCGATGTCGCCGACTATGTGGGCCCGGCCGTCAACTACGCCCTCGGCTTCCATCAGGTCACCAAGTACATCTCCATGGGGCCTGCCGGGTTCATGTCCATCTATCAGCCCGTCGACTTGATGGACCTGACCGTGGGTATGAAAGCATGGAATTCGATTTCCAAGGAGATGAAGCAGTTTGTGGAAATGGAAGTCCAGAGCTACTCCATCGAGCATTATGCCAAGATCCAGAAAGCCGACCAGGAAGCCTGGAAGGGTTTTGAAAAAGCCGGTTCCGTGGTCACACGGCTGAGCGAGGAAGATGTTGTAAAATTCACCGACCTGGCCATACCGCTCTGGTTCAACTGGGCCAACAAGAGCAAGAGTGCCGCAAAGATCTTCAAGATCCAGCTCGACTACATGATGTCCGGCAGTCTGGGTTACGTCACCCCGGATATGATCAAGGGCCAGAAGCTGAAATACAGCTAAGATCTCCCGGAGGAACCGCCGTTTAAGGCGGTTCCTCTTTTTTTGTACCTTCAGCGCCTCGGCTTCAATCTCAAGCATCAGACAAATTTCTGTTTTTATATGCAAATTCTCAATATGCCGGATGAATGTTTTTTAATTCTTTTTTCACAGCTAGGAATATAATATGCCAACAATCGATTTTGTTTTACCTCACTGGATGTACTGGCTCGGATTAATTTTTATCCCGCTTATGGCCATGTATATCGTTCGGAAACAGAGGGGAAAAGAAGTGGACGGTGGTGTCACAAAGCCTATTGCGTATCTGTTTTTGGTGAGTGCGGGCTTTGTGGGGATCCATCGGCTGTATCTTAAAAACGCCCTGGGGCTTGTCTACATCCCTGTTTTCATCCTTCTTTTGATATCCAATTTTCAAGTCAGACAGAGCAACAACCTGGTGTCAAAGGCAAGAGAAGTAATGAGCATCGTGGATTTTGATCTTGAGCGGGCTCAGAAAACAGTCAAAAAAACACAGGCTGAACTGGCAGAAGCCAAGACTTCGACAGACCCGTCTGTCGATAAAGCGGAACTTGAAAAAGACATAAAAGCCGCTCAGGATAAGCTGAAAAAAGCTGAGCAGGAAATGGCTGCAGGAATAGTTCAGCATGCTGCTGCCCAGGGCCGACATGACAGATGGTTTATGTTTACGAGCATCATTGCCGTGGCCCTGCTGTTGATGATGCTGTACGATGCATTCAAACTGCCCGGGCTGGTTGCCGCATGCGCGGCCAAAGAGGCCGGTGATGCCGGGTCCGATATCGAGAAGCCCCGCATGCCTGAGCATGAGCCCGGAACCGGTGGCGCCCCCCAAATACAAATTGAGAACAAATTTTTTCACGCCATTGACAAGATAAACGGATATGTGGGGGAATTTGTCTGCTTCTGGGCCATTATCGCGGTCTTTGTCTATTACTATGAAGTGCTGGCCCGCTATATGTTCAACTCTCCTACCAACTGGGCACATGAAGGCATGTTTCTGATGTTCGGCATGCAGTATGTGCTGGCAGCCGGATTCACCAATCGGGATGACGCTCATGTCCGTGTGGACGTCATCTACAAATTTTTCCCGGAACGTCTCAAGGGTCTGACCGATGTGTTTACGTCGATTTTCTTCTTTATATTCGCCTTTGCCCTGTTGTGGACAGGCTGGGTGTTCGCCTTTGATTCCATGTCCGTATGGGAGGTCTCCTTTACCGAGTGGGCGATTCAGTACTGGCCGGTTAAACTGGCCCTTCCCCTGGGAGCGGTCCTGCTCACCCTGGATGGTATCACCAGATTAATCAAAGATATATACGTTTTGGCTGGAAAGAGGGTATAAACTATGGGTTTAGAAATCAGTATCGGTTGGCTCACAATCTACATGTTCGGTTCATTGGTGTTTTTGCTCCTGATGGGCCTGCCGCTTGCATTTGTAACCGGCGGACTGGGAGTGGTGTTCCTTTATTTGTTCGGAGACGCGCAGATGCTTCACATCCTCCCGTCTCGTATCTTTCCCTTTATGACCGATTATCAACTTTCGGCCATCCCCCTGTTTATCTTCATGGCATCCGTTTTGGCGGCGGCAGGACTCATCGAGGAACTCTTCGATGTGGTTTACCAGTGCCTGGGCGGCCTGAGGGGGGGGCTTGCCACAGCCACCATTATCGCCTCCACCATCCTGGCGGCCATGGTGGGTGTAATCGGAGCTGCAGAGGTCACCATGGGGATCATCGCGCTTCCGGCCATGCTCAAACGCAAGTACGATCCGATCATGGCATGCGGGTCGATTCTGGCAGGGGGAACCCTCGGTATTTTGATCCCGCCTTCGATTCTGGCCATCCTCTTTGCAGTGGTGGCGCAACAGTCTGTGGGTGAACTGTTTATCGGTGCCTTCTTTCCGGGATTCCTGCTCTCGGGGATGTACATTGCGTACTGTACCGTCCGAAGCTACATCAATCCGACCTTCGGCCCGGCCATTCCAAAGGAAGAACGGATCAGTTTCAAGCAAAAGCTGATGCTGCTCAAAGGTATCATTGCACCGATCATTCTGGTCGGGCTGGTTCTGGGTGTCATTTTCACCGGTATTGCAACACCGGTCGAGGCGGCCGGTATCGGTACCTTCGGTGCACTCTGTGTGGCCGGTCTCTCAAGAAAGCTCTCCTGGACCAATATCCATCAAGCGGCCATTACCACGCTGAAGGCATCCACCATGGTGCTCTGGATTATGTTCGGTGCCAGCATCTTCGTGGGTTTTTACATTGTAAACGGCGGGCAGGAATTCGTCACACAATCTCTTCTGGGAACAGGATTCGGACCATACGGAATCCTGATTATCATGATGATCCTTCTGGTTCTTCTCGGCATGTTCCTGGACTGGGTGGGGATACTGCTCCTGGCGGTTCCTATTTTTGCCCCCATCATGCGCTCTTTGCCATGGGACGGGGTGTTCGGGCTTCCGGGTGTCGCGCCGGGAGACGTAAATCTCTGGTTCGGGGTGGTCTACATGGTGAACATGCAGATGTCTTTTTTGAGTCCGCCTTTCGGCTACGCCCTCTTTTACCTAAAGAGTGTGGCGCCGCCTGAAATCACCATGGGCATGATTTTCAAATCGGCCGTACCGTTTTTGATTCTTCAAGCGGTCGGACTCGCCCTGGTCGTTATGTTTCCAGAGATCATTCTGTGGCTTCCCAGACTCGTGTATGGATAAGCCCGGGAAATCGCCTTTGGTGAATATGATAACAGCAATATCTGCAGCAACCGACGATAAACCGGAGGGTGCTGGGACAGAGGTTTAAAATACCGAAACAGAAAGGAGCTGCCCTGCAGTCATGCATGGCAGCTCCATTATTATATAGATCCGGTTTTATCCTCTTTAATCATGTGAATCACCTTGTATCGAGAGCACAGATGGCAAAAAAAAAACCGAACGAGCCGAAGGCGATAAAATCCATTGTCTATCAGGCCCCCAGCGCCTTTGTGGGTATCTTCTATCTGGTCATTGCATCCTGGGCGGTCTTCTGTGTTGTTTTCCTTGAAACGGTTTTCAGCCGTATGGGAATATCCGTCCTGTACGGGCTCGGCATGATCGCCTTTATCCTCGTGACCATGTGTTATTTTTCACTCGCATTCGCCTACAAAGTAGAGGTGTGGCACGACGGCCGGATCAAATTGACTAGCATCCGCAAAACGTTTCATGCCCGAGCCCAGGACATCCCCTACATCGAAGGCCCCCAACTACCGCTTGGGTTCGTCAGGTTCCGCCTGGAACTGGAAAAGGGATACCTGTTTGCAGTTAAAAACGATGACACCCTGCAAAAAGCACTCTCCGTAATCCGTGGAAATAACCCGGACATCCGATTCAAACATCTCTGAAGCATCCATCGTAGGATTATCGCCTTCTGCCTTGACAGACGATTGAGATCAAACCTATAATCGAAAAAAATCAATACATGTATGCCTCATTCGCTTATTTCGTATATGGAAATGGGCGGACTTTTTCCTCTGCATTATCTTCCGCGGCGGAAAGATCTGGATGACCTGTTTCAGCTACTTAAATCCTAACTCAAAGGGAGGTACGGTATGAGTGACAAGATCAAAAAAGCAGCCAAGAAAATGTCGCGACGAAAGTTCCTGGCCACAACGGCAGTGGCCGGTGCCGCGGCCGGCGCCATCGGGTTCCCGGCTGTGGGACGAGTCCGGGCCGCCAGCACCATCAAGCTAAAGATCCAGACCGCCTGGGATGCAGGGACCCTCGGCTACGTCAAATTTCAGGAGTTCTGCAAGAATGTCGGCGAGATGAGTGACGGGAAGATGGTTGTGGAAGGATTTCCCGCAGGCGCCATCGTCGGAACCTTTGAAATGTTCGATGCGGTAAAGGCAGGGGTTTTCGACGGCATGCACTGCTTTGACGTCTACTGGCCCGGAAAGATTCCCGTGGCAACCTTTCTGTCCTCCTATCCCTTCGGTCTGGATCGACCGGATCAGTGGGAAACCTGGCACAACGCCCTGGGCGGAAAAGAACTGGCGCGGGAAGCCTACGCCCGGCATAATATGTACTACATCGGCCCCATCCAGCACGATGACAACCTGATCCATTCAAAGGTGCCGATCCGCTCCTTTGAAGACTTCAAGGGGAAAAAGATCCGTTACCCCGGCGGTATTATTGCAGACATCTACCGGGCAGCCGGCGTGTCCACAGTACTTTTACCTGGCGGCGAAGTTTACCCGGCCCTTGAAAAAGGCGTTATCGATGCATCCGATTATGTGGGTGCTGCCATCAACTACAACCTCGGTTTTGGTGAAATCGCCAAATACATCATCATGGGCCCCCCGTCGACCCCGTGTCTGCATCAGCCTGTGGATATCATGAGTGTTGAAATCAACATAAAGACCTGGAAAAAGATCCCGAAGCATTTCCAGATCATGTTCGAAGCAGCAGTTGCACAACACTCCTATGATCAGTATTCGGCCATCCAGGCGGCCGATATCGTGGCCTTTGATAAACTGCAGAAAGAACAGGGTGTCGAGATCATCCGCCTCAAAGAGTCGGACATCGAAAAATTCAAACGGTTCGCACCGCCCCTGTGGGTCAAATGGGCCAAGAAATCCCCCCTGGCCATGAAGGCGTTCAAGAGCCAGCTCGAGTTCATGAAATCGGTCAAGATGGGTTACATCACAGACAAAGACATGGTCGATATGAACGGCAAGCCACTGCAATTCTAACGATATTTAAAAAGGGAAGAGGTCCGCCCTCTTCCCTTTTCTTGTGTCTGGGCTCCGGGTAAAAGATCAAATCGCCATATTGAGGAACGGTAATGGAAAAACTGAAAAAATTCATGACCGCCGTTGAAAAAACCAATATTTTTATTGGGAAATTGATGGTCGCCGTAACGCTACTGGCGGTGTTTGTCATCACCTATGAGGTGGTCATGCGGTATATGTTCGGACTCCCCACCAATTGGGGGCATGAACTCATGACACTGCTCTTTGCCGCACAGTATATGTTGTCTGCCGGATACTGCCACTATCATCGCGCCCATGTACGGGTGGATGTGTTTTATTCAACACGAAAATTGAGAACCCGGGCATACCTGGACGTATTCACTTCGATCTTCTATTTCTTTTTTAACTTTGTGCTCTTCTATACGTGCTGGACCTTTTACTGGAGCTCCCAGACCATGCTCGGCGGCGGTCAAGTTTTTGGTATCACAGTTCCCGGAGAACTCTCCCTGACAGACTGGGCTCCTCCTTTCTATCCGGTTAAATTCATGATGCCGGTAGGCGCGTTAATGCTCCTGCTCCAAGGGGTTGTCTGGTTTATCCGTGATCTTCATATCGCTATTACCGGGAGGGAGCTGACATGAGTATCGGTATAGAACTGATTACCATTTTGATGTTTGGATCTTTGTTTTTTCTCTTGGGTTTAGGGCTTCCGGTGGCATTTGCATGTGGTGCTGTGGGGATACTGTTTACAGTGATCCTCCAAGGACCCGCCGCTGTAAATATCGTTTCGACCCGGATCTTCGGACTCATGGTCCAGTATCTTCTCGCCGCCATCCCGTTATTTATCTTTATGGCATGTATTCTTGAAAAATCCGGTATTATCGAAGAACTGTATGAACTGATGTATCAGTGGATGGGCGCATTAAAAGGCGGCGTGGCATCTGCCACGGTTATTGCCTGCACGCTGCTTGCTGCAATGGTCGGGGTGATCGGCGCCAGCGAGGTGACCATGGGCGTAATCGCCCTACCCCAGATGCTCAGACGGAAGTATGATAAATTTATCGCCTGCGGATCCATCCTCGCCGGCGGCACCCTGGGGATTTTGATCCCCCCCAGTGTGATGCTGATAATCTACGGGCTGGTGGACAACTCGTCTATCGGCCAGCTTTACGCCGGCGCCATCGTTCCGGGGCTGATGCTTGCCGGTTTTTTTACGGCCTACGTAACGATACGGTGTTATATCAACCCGAAACTGGGTCCCCCGGTACCGCCGGAAGAACGCCTTCCTCTTGCCGAAAGATTTAAACTCCTGATAAAGATCTTTCCACCGGCGATTCTCATTTTCCTTGTGCTGGGAACAATTTTTACCGGTATTGCCGCACCTACCGAAGCCGCGGGGGTGGGAGCCGCAGGCGCCATCGTGCTCACCGCCATCCAGCGGAAACTGAGCTTCAAAAGCCTGGTGGCAGCCGCAGAAGATACACTCAAATCTTCCGGCATGGTCATGTGGACCATCTTCGGTGCAAATATCTTTGTGGGTCTTTATGTGATGGTCGGCGGTGGAAGGTTTGTCTCTCAACTGCTCCTGGGATCCGGTTTGAGCACCTGGGGGATTATTATCGTCATGCAGTGCATCCTGATTTTTTTAGGGTGCTTTATCGATTGGGTCGGTATTATCATGCTATGTGTCCCCATTTTCGGACCCATCATTCGTCAACTGGGATTTGACCCGATCTGGTTTGGTGTTTTGTTTGCGGTAAACCTGCAGGTCTCATTTCTTTCACCGCCGTTCGGATACGCCCTTTTTTATCTCAAAGGGGTGGCTCCTCCGGAAATTTCCACGGTGGATATCTGGAAATCTTCGGCGCCTTTTATCGTACTCCAGATTATCGGAGTCATTTGCGTGATGGTATTTCCCGAAATTATTCTCTGGTTACCGAAACTGTTATATCGGGGATAAAAACTTAATTCATTCACAATCGACGGCCGTTCCCCTTTAAGGTGTGCAGCCGGTCAGGTTTTTTACAGCCATTGAAAGCGTCCAAAAAACGTACCAACGCCGGAGTTTTTTTCCGGGAATATGAAGCCCCGTTATTCTATGTGGGTTTTTTTTATCTACTGCTCGCCGCCTGGACTGCCGTCTGTGTCATCCTGTTGGGTTCAAAAGCCATAAAATTCGGATGGCCCCTGGGACAACTATTCATGATCGCCTTTGTACTGGCCTACACATGGTATTTTTCCCTGGGGATTGCATACAAGATCCGCATCGACAACGGCGAAGTAATGGAATTGATATCGGTTCGAGGGAAAAAAAAGATACCCGCAGAAACCATTGAACTGGTTGAAGGACCACGGTTTACCGTGATCCCGTACTGTTTTATCCGCTTCCGTCTGGTGCGTGAAAAGGCATATCTTTTCTGCCGGATCAGTGACCAACCGCTTCATCGCATATTCCATGAGATTCGAAGGATAAAACCGAACACCAAATTTAAAGGCCTTCCGGTGGTGTAACGGCAGGGGTATCTCGAAGAAATAACTATTGACGGTTTATATGTTCAACGCTATAAATCTATCGAATAAGCACTCCAAAAAAAGGATTCAACAATGAATCGCGGGAAGTTGCTAATTGCCGGTTTAATCGTAGTCTTTGTGGTGCTGGTGGGATATCCGGCCCTAACTAAGGAGATGTTTGTCCTCTGGTCGAATACCGTCCTCTGTATTTGCATCGGCCTGGTCGCCGGTACCATCGGGTTTGTAATCTACGGGTCTATAAAGGGCTTCGAAAACACATTTCCAAATGACTAGATGAAAACGAAAACCTTTCCACTCTGTTTTTTTCACGGTCTTGACAGCAGCCCCGGGGGAACAAAAGCCCGGCTGCTAAAAAAAACCTACCCGGAATGCTGGATACCGGAACTGCCTCCGGACATATACAAACGCATTGACATCGTTGAAATCGGCATCACGGCACCGGCGGTTGTTATCGGCTCCTCTCTAGGCGGACTTACCGCCGTAATGTATGCCATGGCCCACCCGGAGATGATTCGGGGGATGGTGCTGATGGCGCCTGCTGTGGGGTGCACCGATAAAAGTATTCTTGCAGAGCATCAACTGATTGCCGAGTCTCTCTATATTCCGGGGGGATTTCAAACCGTCATCATCGCCGGCATCCATGACACGTTGATACCGATTTCTGCAATCAGATCCGTTATAAAACGATCTCCGGAACAAAACTCCATACGACTCCACGAAGTTGAAGACGATCACATGCTTCATGATTCACTGGGATTGATGTTTCAGGAAGTCGAGGAGGTTATAAAGTAAAGAATCCGGGTCCTGAGGGCCAAGTTTTGGTTGCCCCTTGAAAGAGCTTTTTTTCATAATATCATTGAATGCCTAAAGTTAAAAGTGAACTAAAGTGCCTAAAGTTGAGGTACGCGCTGTCGCGCGATCATTTTATATAATTGGCAGCATTCCTTCACTTTAGCTCACTTTAGGCACTTTAGCGCACTTTAGTCACTCTTTCAGATAGCCACTGGCAGAGCCAATCATCTCTGACCTGACTCATAGGACCAGGCTTTCAGTATAAGATAAATATAGGAGGTCTCGATGCGCAAGATTCAAATTACGGCAGGAGATGTTTCCGCTATTGGTCTGTTAAAAGACAATGCAACGGCTGACGCGGTCTGGGATGCACTTCCGATTTCAGCACAGGCAAACACATGGGGCGATGAAATCTATTTCGGTATTTCGGTTCATGTAGAAGAAGCCGCTGACGCCGGCGATGTCGTTGAATTGGGCGCCCTGGCCTACTGGCCGCCGGGAAATGCATTCTGCATTTTTTTCGGTCGGACACCGGCCAGCCAAGGAGATGAAATCAGGGCTGCCAGCGCTGTCAACGGACTGGGATCGATAGAGGGGGATTCCACTGTCTTCAAACAGGTTGTCGGCGGCAGCATGGTGACCATTGAAAAAGCCTGATCCTGACAAATCGAACCCGAACAGGAACAGGCTATGATTTCTTTGATGCAAAGCTTCGGGTCGCTCCAATAAGTTTGAAATGTGAAGTGCCTAAAATGCCTAAAGTTAAGGATGATAATCATTTTATAATAGACAGAATTCCATAATTTTAGCTCACTTCACACTTTAGCTCATTTCAAACTTATTCGATAGAATATCTTAATTTCAGGCACTTCAAACTTTTTCGATAGAATACCTTAATTTTAGGCACTTCAAACTTTAGCTCACTTCAAACTTTTTCGATAGAATACCTTAATTTTAGGCACTTCAAACTTTAGCTCACTTCAAACTTTTTCGATAGAATACCTTAATTTTAGGCACTTCAAACTTTAGGCACTTTAAATTTAAGGCATTTCTTTGAGCCACTTAAGGCGCCGGCAATTTAGTCCGGCAGCAGGTCGTATAGGTATCTCATGGTATCTGATCGGGTCAAGATACCGATAATGCGATCGTTTTCTACGACCGGTAGACGTCCGATGTCATGCCTGATCATGAGCTGTGCCGCCTGGGTCGGGCTTTTATCTGGAGCGATATACTTTACTTGCCGACTCATAAAAGCCTTGACCGGAGAAGTCATCTGGCTTTCTTTTTTTATCTTTCGGAAATCTCTTCTCGATATGATCCCGGCCAGTTTTTCGTGATCCACCACCGGAATACCGGTTACCCCCTTTTCTCTCAGTAAAAACGCCACTGTTTTCATGGACATGTCGGCTTCGACCGTAAAAACCGGAAAGGACATGAGGTCACTGATCTTTACACCAGATTTCCGATCCTCCTGAATCAACTCCCGGATCCTATCCGATACGGTTTCCGGTTCCACGGATTTGAGCAAAACGGAACCGGCCCCCGGATGCCCGCCGCCTCCCATGGCCCCCATGATCTCACCGATATTCAGGCCCTGGATATTGCTCCTTCCGATAATCATGCAACGGTCCTTTTCCCGGTCAAAAAAAATACCAAAGGCGGCATCCACATTCACAATATCCCGATACATCTGGACGACAATGGAAAGATTGCCCACATGTCCTTTGATCGGACAGATGTTGATACTGATGGTGTTTCCACTCAACTTGATCCGTTCGGCGGACTGAAGCATTTCAAACAGGATATTCTTCTGCATCTCACCGTAGGCCGGACGAAGAAAAGAACTCAGGACGTTCAAATCGGCCCGCCGGTCGAGTAAAAACCCTGCTGCATGTGCATCTTCAGCCTGTGTGGAAGGAAATGTTAAATTACCGGTATCCTCATATATCCCTGCAAGGAGAAGGGTCGACTGGATCGGAGTCAGCAGTTTTCTCTCCTTCTTGAGCTCCCGGATCAGCAATGTCACGGTCGCCCCCATCACTTCCCGGCATTTCCATGTAGCGGATATGTCTCCATTGTCGGCATGGTGATCCCAGAGATGGATTTCCAGGTTCTCCGCCGCTTGCAGTTTTTCCATCCGATCCAGCCGTTTCCAGGAATTCGTATCGACCACGATCAGCCGCCGGACATCCGAAAGCTCAATATCTCTGACAGATTGTATCTTCAGAAGATCTTTGTGTATCGATAAAAATGCCTTCACATTCGGATTCACGACTTTCGGCAGGACCGCGATGGCTTCCGGATAGAGTATGGTTGCCGCGATAACCGAAGCCAGGGCATCAAAATCCGTATTCATATGGGTAGTGACAATTTGCATGTATCGCCCCTATCAAAAAAATGGGTTCATTTCACAGGCCAAAACCGGATACGAACTCTTACATTGTATTTATATCATAACTTCGGTAAAAACATGTTTTTATAAAGTCTTATTTTTTGAAAAACTACAATATCGAATCGACTTTATCGGAGGATTTACCGCCCTCGTGGAAAAAGGCATTGCAAAGGGGGACCGGTCGCTCATCAAGGCGATCCTGGAAGCATTGGCGGAAACCCAACGCGTCTGTTCGGTCGGTCTGGACATGGTGGCCATTCCCGGAGAGACTTCCGAAGAAACCATTGCAGCCATCATAGCCGATGAAATGGCCATCGGTGTTATCAACAAAAAGACAACGGCGGCCCGCCTGATTCCCGTGCCAGGTAAAAAAGCCGGCGACAAGGCGTATTTCGGAAGTCTGCTGGGCCAGTCGGTTATTTTACCGGTCAACAATGCAACCGCATCCAACCGGTTCACCCGGTTCGGGGGACGGATACCCGCTCCCATACAGAGCCAAAGGAATTAAATGGATGAGCTACTACTTGACGGTAACCACCGGGCAGGGAGCCTCCAGAATCACGAACTGGGCGGTGGAGCCGAACATTAACTTTCCGACCTTTGATCGCCGTCGAACGCCCACCACAATCTGGTCTGCTGAAATGTCTTTTGCAAACTGAACAATATCTTCACCCGGATTCAATCCTCGAATCAACAGATGCGTCTCACAGGGGATGTCGTTTTGCTCGAAAAACGTCTTGGCATAGGCCAGATTCTCTTCGGCATGTTTAACATCATCGACATGGGTATCGCCGCCTCCGACCAGTGATGCCACGACATAAAGACTCCCGTCAAACGCATTGGCATATTCTTTTGCCAATGTCAGTGCCGCTTTGGCTGTATTGGATCCATCATAACCGACAACAATCTTTTTCATCTTGATCTCCTTATGCTTGAGTCCATTTGCAACCGATGGTGCAACGCACCCAGCAGGCTGCTGTTATAATGCTTTTACGGTTATTTCCAGGAAATATCAGGCGCATTTCGAAACGGTATCCGATAGTAGGCATATCTGGGATACCCGATCATCAGGGCGCCATAACTTACATGTTCATCCGGCAGTTCCAGGGCGTCTTTCATCGGCTGCCACAAATTGGATGCCGCATTGAAATAGCCCCCCCAGCATGCACCCAGACCAAACGCAGAAGCGGTCAGCTCCAGGTAGCTCAGACCGATGGTGCAGGCTGCCGGTGCGGCTCTGTTTTCTTTGGGCGCATGGGCAATGACGACATGGGGCGCCCCGCGGCAGATACGTTCGTTTCCCGATTCCCATGCGGAAACCAGCCGCTCCATGTTTAAAGATCCGGCCAAATCGGGCTGGTTGACAATGACATGGCGCATCCAGTCGATCACCACCCCCGCCAGATGCAGGACCTGTTCGGAATCATAAATCACACGCCAGCCGACCGGTTGTGAATTATGTCCGCTGGGTGCATAAGATGCAATTTCGATGAGTTTCAAAAGCAGTTGCCGGTCCACCTTTTGATCCGTGTACTTCCGAATGGATCGTCGAGACCGGATAAACTGTGCTGCCTGTTCAGGACTTATGAGCTGCTCGGTGTCGATGGCCGGGCAGTCTTCGGTTTTCATGGTTGAAAGCGACAGTGCACCGGTGGGGCAGGATGCTACACAATGACCGCAATTGATGCATAATGCATCCGCTTCCGGGGTGGGGATCGGCGGTTCGCCGGCCCCGCTAAACGCGATGATCTGCATGGGACATGTTTCCGCGCAGATGCCGTCCTGGGCACATTTTTCTGAATCGACTGTAAAAAGGCTCATGAAAAAATTCTCCTGGAAAAAAACTTTAAAATCCATTCCGGAAATTTATCTCCTTTTCCGGACGGATGCATAAGACGGGGTAACAAATATCGTGTGGTAGCAGAATAGATAAAAGGCGGACAGGTGTCAAGTTTCATGAAAGATTGGGTGCCAGTACGCGGTCCATTTCCCGGACTTTTCGCTTGACCCGCTTTAAAGCCTGCCTGCAATGGGCCATGTCTTTCAATCCAAACTTCGCTTTTCCGAACATCTGACCGGTCAGGTTTCGAATCTCGGGTGTCAAATAGGGTTGATAGACCGTATCCTGACCGATGAAAACGAGAAGCTGGTGAAACGCCGTCCGGATCTCCTGCTGTCTAGTGTCCGGTTTCTTGAAGAGCTTTTCCAGATGTTTCTGAGCCGATCGCAGAGAAGTGCTCCATTCCCTGCTTTTTGCCTCGAACCGGGGCAAGGAATCGACTTTGTGATCCTGTCTCAACAGACCGATAAACCGATTCAGACTTTCGGCTTCCGATCGGAGCAGGTTTCCATGGCAAAGATCTTCTTCTGAAACTTCCCTCGCCCCCCTGATGACTGCATGGCCTCCGTACAGATTATACGCCGTTACGTTTGAAGCTGCCAGTTCGGTTTCCAGTGCTTTTAAGGCGGCCAGATAAACCGGTGCCGAGTAGTAGGTTTCTCCGAATTTATTCATCAATTTAACATGACGATCCGGATCGAACCGGAAAGCTCGATCCGCTGAAATGTGGCCGGATGAATGGGTTTTGCCACCGGACCACCCGAAATCCTGCCCCACCAGAAGCATCCGGTCGATTCCGCACCAGATCAGAAACCGGAGCAGCGCAACCCCGACATTTCTCCCGGTGTTGAGTACAAGTTCTGAACCCTGCCACAGCCGCGGCCCCAGACCCCCCACGGTCCAGAGCGGCAGCGTCGGACCCGGGTACTTCTCTACCAGCTCAGGGTTCACCTTACAGGAATAGATAAGGGGAATGTCCCGGGCCCATGATCTATCGAGCCGGTCCAGAATACCCATCATGGACGCCTGGAAATCGATCACCATGGCAACATGCGGTTTCATCCCGGTGTCCTGTAAGGCCGGAAGTGTTTGAAAAGCCGAGATATAGAGGGCTTTTCCTGTCTGTTTCCCAAGAACGGGGGCAAACCTCTCCAAAGAAGGCCCCGAACTCAACATCACGGCAGTCATCCCTTTGCCCATGTTTTTCAGATGATTCAGGCTCCCGTCCTGCAAGGCCCGGGGGAAATTATTCAACTCATTGCGAATCATCGCCTCATGATGCAGGCGGAATGTGTTCATTTCGATGCTGAAATCTTCCATAACCCCCTTGCAGCGTTTGCTCAAATCCGTATACTCGTCCCCAAGCTGTCGGCTGGGAAGGTCGGATCGGAAATCGATGCTTCCAAACTCGTACTGGAGCTTCAAGTGCTGGAACACCGTCCGGTGAAAGAGGTCAAGATCCGGCGGCAGCAGGATCAGCTTTTTCATTTCCAGAAAAGAGCCGTAATCGGTCTGGCTCAAACAGGCTGCCATCATTTCCGGCCTGGGTTCTATCAGCAGTATTCGGTGGGAATCGGGCGAATTTTTCAACACCTGGTTGAGACCGTATCCCAGATTGCACCCGATGATGACCGTGGCACCTGTGGCGGGATTTTTTTGCGGTATCCATTCCCGGTAACAGGCAGCCGGGTGCATGCCTTCAAACAGTCCGCGCCCCGGCGCCAGCTGCCAATCCGGAAGACCCCATCGGTTTTTTATGATCGACCGATCCGTTTTGGCGTATAAATCTCCAGTACTGGCCAACCAGTCCGGTATCGGAGAGTTTAATTTCTCCAGCGTTTCAAGGTTCTTTCCAAGAAATGAATGCATCATCATGAGCCGTCCTCGATTCAGGCGCTTAGTTGTTGTTTTTGTGCTTTTTTTAGCAGAATATTTTTTAATGCAATAATTTGCTGCTCAAAGAAGTGCCTAAAATTTAAAATGCCTAAAGTGCCTAAAATTGTGGAATTCTATCATTTTAATAAAAAAGATAGAGCAAAGCGATACCTTAACTTTAGGCACTTCAAACTTTAGTTCACTTGTAACTTTACCGGTTTAAGGTGCATTTACGGCATACCCGATCCCATAAGCCCACATGTGTCCAATGCGACCAATGGTTTATGAGCAAGCTGTATGCCAAGAGCCTCTAAGATAAATTTTATAAATATTATCGGAAATTTATAAAATTATTGACATGTCAAAAAAATGGCTTGATTATAGAAAACCCGTCATTTATACCGGAAAAGGAGTATCTATGATGAACCCATCGTTTAGCGTATACATGGCAGGAGAGTTGTTTGATCACAAAGACCTGGTGGGAAACGCACTCCTGGCCGAGCATATCCACCGTATTTCACAGGGCCGGTACCGCTGCCTGCTCCCGCAAAACATCGAAATGACGGGCAGTCCACCCGGGGATATCCGGAACCAGGACCTGAAGCACCTGATCCGGTCCGATCTTTCAATATTCAACTTCGACGGCACCGAGCTTGATTCCGGAACGGTGGTTGAGTTTATGGTGGCAAAATTTCTCGATATCCCGTCTGTAATTTTTCGGTCCGATTTTCGTTCCTCCGGCGACCAGGGGAAAAAAGGAGATGACTGGAATCTTATGTGTTCCTTTTATCCGAGAACCCGGATCGTACGATACAATGCCATAAAGGCCTATCAGGAGGCGGTGCGTACCATCGAACCTGTCGAGGAAGCGATCCGTATATTTTATGAAAAAATGTCATCCGTCATCATCGAAAATCTCGATTCGGTAAGACGCACACCACCGCTGCTGAAGGGAAAACAACAGCAACAGGAAGCACTCTACAGCTGGGCCTTAAAATTTCCCGGGGGCGGTTTTGAGGCACTCTGCAGCGAGCCTTCGTTTATAAAAAATACTGTTGCGGCAAAAATAGACAAAGGAGTCGCCTGACGCCAACATACGGGTATTGTAACTATACAGGTAGATAGGCTGTAGGCATTTAGGCTGAAATTGAATATTCATCGAGAAAGGAGCCTGCAATGAGTGCCTCTTTGTTTCAACAGCTTCATGCCCTGACGGCGGTAAATTCCACCTCAGGATTTGAACAGGGTATCGTTAGAAAATTCCATGACCAGGTCAAACCCTATGCCGACCGGGTCGAAGTCGACGCTTTCGGCAATGTTTACGCCTATCTCACGGGCCAATCGGATGACTTTCAGATCATGCTGCCGGCACACAGTGATTCGGTGGGCATGATTACCAGCCACATCGAACCGGACGGGTATATACGGTTCGACAACATCGGCTCGGTTCCGCCCAACCTCATCTATGCCCAAAGGGTTGTCATCGAAACCCCCAGGGGTGTAAAAACCGGTGTTGTCGGCACAAAACCCGGCCACCTGGCCTTTGGCACCTCCATGGGAAACAGTGTTCCGGAATTGGATGCCATGTTTATCGATATCGGTGCAGCATCTGCTGAAGAGGCAAACGCCATGGGTGTTGCTCCGGGTCAACAGGTCGCCTTTTCCCGAGAGCTCGAATGGCTGGGAGATGAATCCACTGGCCTTGTTACGGGCCGGGCTTTAGACGACAAGGTCGGTCTTCTGGTTCTGATCGAAACTCTAAAAAACCTCAGATCGACCGGGCAGAAACCTCCCTCGACCCTTATTTTTGTGGCTGCCGTGCAGGAGGAAGTGGGATTAAGAGGGGCATTACAGGCCGGACAAAGGCTCGAACCGGATATCTGCATCGGTATCGATGCAACCATCTCACAGGCGGGTTCCGGAACCGGGATCGCGCCCATGCCGGCCACTGCATTTTCAGAAGCCGCAAACGCACTGCGGAACGGTCCGGGTTTATCAGTGAGTGACAACAGCTTCCGGACCGGAAGAGGTCTTATGGGGCATCCGAAACTGGTGGCTTTTTTAAAGTCCGTGGCTGAGCAGTACGATATCCCCTACCAGATCGAAGGGAGCATGCCGAATATTACATCCGATGCAGCAGCCGTTCAATTTGCCGGCAGCGGCGTGCCTTCCATCACCGTCAAAATCCCCTCCCGCTACACCCACGGGCCGGTGGAAGTCTGTTCGCTTCCGGATATTCAGGCCGCCGTAGACTTGCTGGTCCGTGCGCTGCCGCAGATTGGGCCGGATTTTGATCTATCGTTTGTGGATCTATCGTAACCCAATTGAGCGAAAAAGCTCAATTGAGAGCTGTCAGTTATCAGCGATCAGCAGTCAGGAGAAAAATTCAAAAAGAAATTTATAACGCTTGCATGAAAGAGATGTAAATCTTTCAATATTCAACCAAGGCTGATGGCTGAAAGCTGATTGCTGAAGGCACCCTAATAGAGCCTTGGCTCAATTAGGGTCGTAATTACATTATGAGGTTATCTATAAAGCTCCAGTAGATTTTGTACAAGGCATTGAAGGTGATCCGATTCGCGGATGTGTGACTGTTTGAGTTCATTAGGGAGCGTTGCATCAAACAGGATAAAAATGTTCCAAAATTTCACAAACCTTTAATTTTGAATGATATTTTGTTTAATGTCGAAGCACTGTTTGATGTTACGCACCCTTATGAGCGAGTTTCACACGTCCGTGAAGTGGGTTATCTTCAACGCCGATGGGACTGAGCTGGAGTTTTGTAGATAACCGAGTTACATTATTCGGCGGCTATGACGGCTTCCAGAGCCGAAACACAGGTTTCATCCCATTTGGTCCCGGCATGTTTCTTTAAAATCTCCAGGGCGACCTCGGGCGTCTTCCCTTTTTGATAGGGGCGATCCGTCGTCATTGCGTCATAGCTGTCTGCAACGGCCACGATCAGCGCTCCGCTGGGCACTTTGTCCCCTTGGATTCTTTTGGGATACCCTTTCCCATCGGGCCGTTCGTGGTGGTAACGGACATAATCCGGTGCCGGCCCCAGAAAATCCAGATCCTGGAGGATATCAGCACCGACAGCCGGATGCTTAATGATCTCCTTTACCAGCTCGGGCGGATTCCGCTGACCATGCTGTTGAAAAAGCTGATCAGAAAAACTGATTTTCCCGATATCATGTAGAATCCCGGCAAGACGGATCGATTCCACATCCTCTTCGGGAAGGCCCATCTGCCGGGCAACCCGGCAGGCAAGATCCCCCACCCGGGCAGCGTGCCCTTCTGTATAGGTGTCCCGCGCAGCCAGTGCATTGGCCATGGCTGAGACGACTTTTATGGTGTTCTGTTTAATCTTTTCATTCAACGCCTTGAGCTCGTCAATGAGCATCTCAAGCTGGTACTCCCTGGCTTCCACCTTGACCATCATCAACCCCATGGCTTCCGCAACGGCCCGTATGGGTTTGGTGTTATCATCGGTGGTCAACGCCATGATGTCGTTTGAGTAATTTCCCTTTGCAATCTCCTCGATAATCTCCACGAGTCTTTGGACGTCATCCATATCAACGGTTCTCTTTCGCCAAGTCAGAAGGTTTTATGAAATACATCTCGCGATCTTCTATAGAATGGATCGTGCAAATTGCAATAACCAAAATATAACGTGACACTTAATTAAAGATACCTCAGATTGGGCATTCAACCTGATTATTCTGTTTCATTTTTCCAAATGGTGCATAGAAATACTACATGTATTTTCAGAATGTTCAAGGTGATTTTGCAGATTGGGAATTAGACTCCCAATCTGCAAATAAGCGATACTCTTTTTCCATCTACCTATGTCTCACGAAGTATAGAAGTCAACCACCGCCATTTCATCAATTCTTTTTGAACAACAGCATTTTATGGATCCCGCAGGATAACAGGGTTTTGAAATGCTATGGTCTGTCGGAATTCCCTTGATTTATCCGACACAATTCTGCTAATCAGAACAGAAATCCAAATAAACCGGGTTCCATATACTTATTAGGGGAAACAATGGAAATCATCACTAAAGAGCATGAAAAGGGCCTGGTTGTATCCGTTACCGGCCGGATGGATGCAGTATCAGCCCCTGAATTTGAAAAGAACCTGATGGGATTCTTCGACTCAGGCCGCACCGCCATGGTCATCGACTGCAGCGATCTTGTTTATATAACCAGCGCGGGTCTCCGGAGCATATTAACGGTTGCCAAAGCATTGAAAAGAGCAGACGGCACCCTTAAGATTGCCGCGTTAAAAGACGTCGTAAAAGATGTGTATGCGATTTCAGGCTTCGGAGCGATCATTCCAACCTTTGAAACCGTTGAAGCTGCCTTTGAGTAAACCGAGTCATGCCGTGTGGTTTCCGGCGGTTGTATTGAAGCGCAATGCGTAATCGATATTCACATTTCACACTGCTTTTTATCGTATGTCTCTGTTCGCTGCTATTTCACCCTAACGCGGTTTCTGCTTCGCCCGAACGCCTTAAAAAAGCGACCTTCATCCCCCAATGGGTTCCCCAGGCCCAGTTTGCCGGCTACTATGTGGCGCTTAAATACGGGATGTACAAAAACCATGGACTCGATCTAAGAATCATCGCCGGAGGCCCTGCCCGGCCGTCTTCGGACCTTTTAAAAAACCATAAAGCCGACTTTGCCACGTTGTGGCTTTCAACAGCCATTCCCCTGCGGGATCAGGGTGTCCCGCTGATCAATATCGCCCAGACCATGCAGAAATCGGCGTTGATGCTTGTGGCGAAAAAAAACAGCGGTATCGTGAAACCAGCGGACATAGAGGGGAAAAAGATCGGCCTGTGGGGACCGATTTTTCAGGTCCAGCCCAAAGCATTTTTTAAAAAATTCAATCTGGATGTCAAAATCGTGCGCCAATCCTTTTCCGTCAATCTATTTTTGCGCGACGGTGTGGATGTGGCCTCGGCCATGTGGTACAACGAATATCATACCATTCTCAATTCAGGACTGAACCCGGATGAACTCAGCACCTTCTTCTTCCACCAGCACGGCCTGAATTTCCCCGAAGACGGTATATACACCCTCGAAGAAACCTATCGAAAAGATCCGGACCTGTGCCGATCCTTTGTGCGCGCCTCCCTTGAAGGATGGCGATATGCCTTTTCTCATCCCGAGGAGACATTGGATATCGTAATGAAAAATCTGGAGAAAGCATACATACCGGCCACCCGTGTCCATCAGAAATGGATGCTGGAACGGATGCGGGACCTGATGCTCCCGGATGATGCCGAAATACCCATGGGCAAGCTGGTGCCCGGTGACTACAGGCGTGTCGCAAACGGGCTCAAGGAAAACGGGCTTATCAAAAACATACCTGATTTTAATGACTTCTATCGGAACTGTTATGAAAAATAGAGGTCTTGCATTCAAATTGACGATTCTGATCTTATCGAGCATCAGCATCATATTCTTTCTGATCTTCAGCTACAATTACTCGGTTTCAAGACGGATCATTGTCAGCAATATCGAAAAAAACGCACGAAATTTATCCCTGGCCACCGTCAACCGGATCGACATGGTACTGAATGCCATCGAAAAGGTGCCTGAAAACCTTGCCGCCTTTGCCGAACACACCTCCCATGCCAGCTCCGATTATATCGATCTGATTCGAATGGTGGTGGAAAACAATCCGGAAATATTCGGTGCAGCCATCGCCTTTGAGCCGTATGTGCTCGGCGCAGATACACCCAGATTCGCACCCTACTTCTATAAAAAAGAGGGTGGGATAAAATACGCCCATCTTGCCTATGATTATTTTTTCCGGGACTGGTATCAGATTCCCAAAGAGTTGAATCGACCTGCGTGGACGGAACCCTATTTTGATGAAGAGGGCGGACAGATCATCATGGCCACCTATTCGGTTCCTTTCTATAAGGTGGTAGCGGGTGAAAAAAAATTCATGGGGGTGGTGACAGCCGATATTTCCCTTGAATGGCTGCAGAAGATTGTCGATTCAATTAAAATTGCGGAGACGGGCTACGGTTTTCTCCTCTCGAAAAACGGCACCTTTGTCACCCACCCGGATATAAAACTGGTTATGAATGAGACCATATTCAGTGTTGCGGAAGCTAGAAATGACCCTGAGTTGCGTAAACTCGGCCGCAAATTGATCCGGGGTGAAAAAGGATTTGCGCCATTTCAAAGCCTTGTCACCGGAAAAGCCTGCTGGATGGTTTATGCACCGCTGGCCTCCAGCAGCTGGTCTTTGGGCGTACTGTTTCCGCAAACCGAGCTGATGGCAGACATTACCCGACTCAACGGAACGGTGCTGTTTCTTGCCGTTGCCGGCTTTTTCATTATCTTTGCAGTCATTATCTGGATCGCAGGGACCATTACCCGTCCGTTAAGGGCGCTGTCCCGTGCCACCGAACACGTTGCCGTGGGGAATCTGGATGCACAGGTACCCCGCATCAAAACCAGCGATGAAGTCGGAAAATTGGCGCATTCCTTCGATGCCATGCAGACATCGCTGAAACAGTATATTCAGAAACTGACGGAAACCACCGCCGCGCGAGAGCGGATCGAAAGTGAATTAAAGATTGCCCACGATATACAGATGGGAATCATACCCAAAACGTTTCCGCCCTTTCCGGATCTAGAGGAATTTGAGCTCTATGCGTCTATCGTACCGGCCAAAGAGGTGGGCGGCGATCTTTACGATTTCTTCTTTATGGATGAAGATCATCTCTGTTTTGTGGTGGGAGACGTTTCCGGTAAAGGTATAGCGGCCGCGCTCTTTATGGCGGTAACCCGAACGCTCATAAAAGCAAAGGCTACTCAACTGCTCAATGCCGGGGCCGTGTTGACCCGGGTCAATGAAGACCTGTCCCTTGAAAACCCTTCCATGATGTTTGTGACGCTCTTTATGGGTATTCTCAATATCCGGACCGGTGAAATGGAATATGCCAATGCGGGCCACAACCCGCCTTATATCATGGGTGTCGACGGATCTCTGAAACCGGTGAAACCGACCGGCGACTGTATCCTCGGTGTCGAGGAAGGCTTCGAATATAGAACAAAAAACCTTCTCCTTAAAGAAGGAGAAACCATTTTTGTCTTCACCGACGGGGTTACGGAAGCCATGGATGAGGCCAATGCTCTGTTTTCGGAAAAACGGCTCGAAAAACGGCTCGTTGAATTACATGACAGATCCATCGAATCGATCCTTTCGGGGGTCATGTCATCCATTGAAAATTTCGCCCAGAACGCACCCCAGGCAGATGACATCACCATGCTACTGCTCCGGTTTCACGGAAACAGATAATCGGCTCACCTCACGATTAGTTGTAGTAGGCTAGAACAGAATAAGTGACTCATCCCGAATTGAACATGTGGGATTTTTGAGGGTTCAAGGGGTCAAGGATTCGAGTGAAATGATTAAGAATTACAAAAATCTATTGTGTCTATTCCTTGACCCCATGTCGAAGATCCCGTTGACCTTTGCGGGGAAGCCTTGGACCCTCTTCTCCCGGTCATATATCCCCTTTCAGCGGACGGTTGCGCCGAATGACAACCAGTGACCGCTCAGCATCGATCACCGGCAGCCGATAGGAATGGACATCATACAGATAGGAATCGGTGCCGCCCGGGCCGGTCTCCCGGTTTTCTGCATACCCGTCTCCGAGAGCGGCAATATCCGCACCGACGCTTTTGCCCTTGTAGGCGATAAACACACCATCTGGAGCCAGCAGGGGGGCGGCTGTACGGGTAAAAACCGACAGGTCGGAAAAAGCACGACTTACGATCACATCGAACAGAACACCCGGTGAAAACCGTTCCAGCCGGGAGTGGAAGGCTTCGATGGACTTTAATTTGAGAGTTCGGATCATATGCTTTAGAAAATTAATTTTTCGCCGTGACGCATCGATGAGACTTACCGAAAGGGTCGGATTTACGATCTTCAGGGGGATTCCGGGGAATCCGCCCCCTGTACCCGCGTCCAGGAGCAAGGCGTTTTCCGGGATCATGCCGGTCGGAGCCAGGGAATCGAGATAATGTTTGACCGCAACTTCTACAGGATCATGTATGGTGGTCAGATTTATTTTTTGCGCCCACAAGCTGACTGCTTCGGCATGGGCAGCCAGTTGATCCGCCTGGTGTGGATCGATATCGATCTCCATCTGAGCAGCACCACTGATGACCAGGCGTTTCCAACTATCGGATCCGATCTGCATGGCGGTCATTATTCCCGGGATTAGTCCTACAGTTGCATAAATTTATCCAACATCAGAGTTACGGTTCGGGAGGTGATGCTGGATCTTCAAAATCCATATAGATCATCACTTCTCCGGTACCGGCGGTTTTGAGTTTCGCATCCGGATAACGTTTTCGGAAAACATGTATCATTGCCGAGTTTTCACTCAACACCGTTGCGATAAATTTCTTATACTTGTTCTCCCTGGCAATGGTCTCAAGTTTTTCAAGAAGATAGGAACCGACCCCTTTGTTGTGAAAATCTTCCCGAACCACCAGCGCCACCTCGGCATTTTCACCGTCAGCATCCGCATAGGAACCGATGGCGACAATCTCCTTGTATCCTCCCTTCTGGACAAGGCCGATGATCGACATGTTTTTTCGATAATCGACACTGGCATACTGTTTCTGGACCACTTCGTGGGAGAAGACTTTCATCTTGTAAAAAAACCGCATGTAGATGGTCTTTTCCTGGAGAGAGTAAAAGAAGTTTCGATATTCAAATTCGTCGGACGGCAGCAGGGGTCTGACCTCCACGGACTTTCCGTCGTTCAGCTTCAAGGTGCTTTTGTAGGCTTCGAGAAAAAGCAAATCCTGCTGTGTCGGCGGCAGCTGATCGGGAAATATGTAATGGTGTTTTTTTGCAACACCGATGAGCTGGTCGCGAAACTTGGGATGGGAAATCTGGGCCAATTCCATGACACGCTGGTATATGCTTTTGCCCTGGAGCTCGGCGATTCCGTATTCAGTGATAATAAAGTTAACATCCCCCCGGGTGGTCGCCACCCCTGCCCCTTCGCTCAAGTGAGACACGATCCGGGACACGTTTCCGTTTTGTGCGGTTGAGGGCATCGCAATAATGGAAAACCCACCCTTTGACATGGCGCTGCCGCGCAGAAAATCGACCTGATCACCGATGCCGCTGTAGAAGAGATACCCCACTGAATCCGAACAGACCTGCCCGGTCAAATCGACCTCCAGAGCCGAGCTGATCGATATCAGGTTGTCATTTCTGGCAATTTCCGTGGGATCGTTCACAAATTCGGAAGATCGAAAATAAAAAACCGGATTGTTGTCGACATACCTGTACAACTCCTCAGACCCCATACAGAGTGATGTAACGGCACGGCCGGGCAGAAGTGATTTCTTTTTATTGGTAATGACGCCCTTCTCAAACAGGGGAAGAAATGCATCCGTTATGACCTGGGTGTGGATGCCGAGATCCTTTTTTGTATCCAGATGCTGCAGGACGGCATACGGCAGCTGGCCGAATCCGATCTGAAGGGTGGAACCGTCTTCGATCAAATGGGAGACGTAATGACCGATTCTCCGTGAGACCTCATTGTCGCTGACGCTGGGGAGCGCCTCCACCAGCGGTTCTTCAAAGGGTACCAGACAGTCGATTTCATCCACGTGCACGAAGCTGTCCCCCCATGTTCTGGGCATTTTCGGGTTTACCTGGGCGATGATAAAATCCGCATTATCCATGCCCGAACGGGTTATATCCACCGAAACTCCGAGGCTGCAATAACCGAATCGATCCGGCGGACTCACCTGAATGAGGGCGACATCAAGGCCGATCCGTTTGGTGGAAAAAAGGTGTGGGATCTGGGAGAGATACGAGGGGATATAATCGATTTTACCCTCAAATGCAGCCTTCCGCATGCTTCGACTGATAAAGAACAGCTTAAGGGAAAACCGTCTCAGAAAGGACAGATCATCGACATACTGTGCAAAGGTGTATGAAAACATCTGATACACCATAATATCCTGAAGACGCAGGTCTTTGACCATTGCCCGGATCAATTCCTGGGGTTCCCCGCAGCCGGTTCCGATAAAAACACGGCTTCCCCGCCGGATTTTTGACACCGCCTTATCGGCACGCATTATCTTGTGCCGGCAAAACCCTTCTGGCCAATCGAAAGAATCCATCAATACCCTCCTTAAATCCGATAGGACTATTATATCGGACTAAATACGATTTTAGTCAAGAGGGCAATAAGTATGAGATTTGACCGGCGGATACAATATTGGTATAGTCTGAAAAATACACGAATGGAATTAGAAAAAACATACAGAAATCCACTCCCCACGGTCGATATTATCATCGAAGTGGAGGATGCCATTGTTTTAATTGAAAGGCTGAATCCGCCCCACGGATGGGCGCTTCCCGGCGGATTTGTCGATTACGGAGAATCACTGGAGTCGAGCGCGGTTCGGGAAGCAAAGGAGGAGACGTCTCTGGATATCGTGCTCCGGGAACAATTCCATACCTATTCCGATCCGGATCGCGACCCGCGGCATCATACCCTTACAACGGTCTTTATTGCTTGGGCCTCCGGAACACCCAAAGCTGCCGATGACGCAAAAAAGGTCGGCTGCTTCTCTTTGGATGCACTTCCGGAATGCATGGCGTTTGATCACAAAAAAATTATTCAGGATTATATTCAACACAAAAACGGAGTGCCGAAAAAGCATATTTTCTCACCGTAAGAACTGCGCCGAAGAGGTACCGATGAAACCTTCCGATTCCTCTGTCCGTGTAAGATCTTTTCAAGACCTCAAAGGGCTTCTTGAAAAGATGACAGTGCCGCCCCCACCGGAACCTACCCATGCGTCTCCGGATGAAAAAATCAAACCCGCAGTTGAACCCGGGGAACCGAAAACCGAACGACAAATTTTCTTAGATGCAATGGCCGATGTAACCCGGATTCCCAGGAGCGAAAGGATTCCGGGATCGCCTCAGGCCAGATCCCCGGCGGATTTTGATGCCGACTCGGATACAATGGCACTTGAAGCGCTTGAAAAGCTTGTCCGGCACGGCAAAGGCTTTATTGTCGCCCAGACGCCGGAATACATCGAAGGCAAAGCCGACCGGGTTTATCCGAGAGTTTTGGAACGGCTGCACCGGGGGGATTTTTCGATTCAAGCCCATATCGACCTCCACGGCCTGACTGTTGAAAGCGCAAACGAAGCTTTTGAAAAATTCTTAAAAGCATCGATTTCAACCGGTAAACAGACCGTGCTGGTTGTCCACGGTCGTGGGCTTTCATCACCGGTAAAGCCGATTCTCAAGACAAAGGTACAGGAGTGGTTGAGCAGGGGGCCCTGGCGAAAATGGGTGATCGCGTTTTCGAGTGCCCGGCCCTGCGACGGAGGTGCCGGTGCAACCTATGTGCTGCTGCGCCGGCGTCCACTGACCAAGCGTTTTCTGAAAAGAAACGCCGCACAAAGAACATAACGTTCCAGCTTAAAGAATCCTGACCCAAAGGACCTGGCTTTGGGTGTCCCAGGAAGGGGCTATTTTCCTGAAAACCAGACAAGTTAAAAGTGCCTAAAGTGATCTAAAGTGCCTAAAGTTATGGAGTCGCTTTGCTCCGCTCAATTTATATATAATTGGCAAAATTCCTTAACTTTAGCTCACTTCAAACTTTAGTTCACTTCAAACTTTAGCACCGTATCTTCTGGCAGAGCCAATGATCTCTGACTCAGCCCAGAGGACCCGGTTTTCGTTAATAGAACAAACCGGATGAAGGGGCCCGATCGCTATAAGACCTTACCCACGAGCCAGTAGAGCAGCATGCCGACAACCACCGTGCCTCCCAGCGACCGTGTCTTCCAGGCAAAACCGAATACAGGAATTGCCACTAAAAACTGAGGCCTCAGAAAATCCAGCCCCCGGGGGTCTCCGGTAGTAAGCAGCGCAGGAAAAAGCAGCGCACTGAGAATCGCTGCAGGGATCAATTCAAGCCAGTCGACAAACCAACGGGGAGGATTTTTTCGCGATAAGAAAAGGAGGGGGAGCAGACGGGGCAGATAGGTTACAAGCCCCATGCCAAAAAGTAAGAGCAGATACTTCCGGATATCCATCAGCCCTCACTTCCGCGTCGGCAGATGCATCTTTGCAGGATCACACCGATACCGGCTGAAACCACCGAAGCGATTACGATGTAGGCGTTTCCGGGAATAAGCATCGACAGGGTTACCGCAAGAATTCCGGATAAAACAGCGGTCAGCAGATACTTACGGCCTCTTAAATGGAACACAAGGAGGCAGATAAACATGGCTATCAGCGCATAGTCGATACCGAATGCATGGGACGGGATATACTGTCCGCCGAATCCGCCCGCCATGGTCGCGACAATCCATGTGATATTGGGCGCGTGGTTAACGGTAAGTGCCTGGGGAAGACCCCAATTCGATGTTTTAAACCTGAAGAGATTGACGGCAAAACTCTCATCGGTAACGCCATAGGCGAACAGGAAAAGAACCTTCCGGTTGGTTTTACCCAGATACTTGGCAAGGGCTGAACTCATCAGCATATGTCTGAGATTCACCATAAAGGTTGTCAGGATAATCGGTACAAAAGCAGCGCCGGAAGATAACATGGAAACGGCGATAAACTGTGAGCTTCCGGCGAAAACGATAACAGACATCAGACCGATCTCAATGGGGGACAGGCCTGCTTTTTGTGCCAGGACACCGAGCGCAATACCGATGGGAAGGTAGCCGAGACATATGGGCCAACCTGCGGAAAGCCCGGCCAGAAGGCTTTCTCCTGCCGGGGCCTGTTTTTTAATCTGGGTACGTTTGTCTGTCTCTTTCATATAGTTGAACGGATTGCCGGATTAATATTAAATTGAATCTGATGCTGGATACAATAAATACCTTAAGGGATCAAGACAAGTCGGATGTATTTCGATGCCATGATCAGAAATAATCCTTTTGAGTTGCTGCCGGAAACATTTATTACCTTGACAACCGTTTAACCATCCTTAAATTAGAGGGCTCATTTATAAAATCAGTATCACCCTACCCCACGTGAAAAAGCAGCGTGGGGTTTTTTTTAAAGGAAAGAAGTATGAAAGACCGCATCCAAAAAGTAAGAAATCTCGGAATCAGCGCGCACATCGACTCGGGTAAAACCACACTTACCGAGCGCATCCTGTATTACACCCAGCGGATCCACGCCATCCATGACGTAAAAGGCAAAGACGGTGTGGGTGCGACCATGGACTCCATGGAGCTTGAAAAAGAACGGGGAATTACCATCGCATCGGCAGCCACCTATTGTGAATGGAACGATCACACGATCAATATTATCGACACCCCGGGACATGTCGATTTTACCATCGAGGTCGAACGCTCACTCCGGGTACTGGATGGCGCGATTCTGGTGCTGTGCGCCGTTGGCGGTGTCCAGTCGCAATCCATAACAGTGGATCAGCAGATGAAACGGTACAGCGTCCCCGGAATCGCGTTTATCAACAAATGCGATCGGAGCGGGGCAAACCCGTCCCGGGTCACCGATCAGCTCAGGGAGAAACTCGGACACAACGCCGTGGTCATGCAGATACCTGTCGGTCTGGAAGCCTCTTTTGAGGGGGTCGTGGATCTGGTCTCCATGAAAACCATCTATTTTGACGGACCCAGAGGAGAGGATCTTCGCACGGAAGAGATCCCCGAAAACCTTCTTTCCGAAGCCATGACCCGGCGCGAAGCACTTCTGGATGCGGCGTCGATGTTTTCAGATGAATTGATGGAAGCCATCCTCGAAGAAAAACCAGTCTCCGAGGAACTGCTTCTCGAAGCCGTCCGAAAAGGGACACTTGCCCGGGAAATTACCCCCGTATTTATCGGCTCCGCCTATAAGAACAAAGGCGTCCAACCGCTGCTGAATGCAGTGACACGGCTGCTCCCCTGTCCTTCGGATGTCACCAATATAGCCCTTGATATGGACAAGGAGGAGACTCCGGTTGAACTGCCATGCGACACCTCTAAACCGCTGGTTGCCCTGGCCTTTAAATTGGAAGACGGCAAATACGGCCAATTGACCTATATCCGTGTCTACCAGGGTTCGCTCAGCAAGGGCGATACCGTGATCAATATTCGTACCGGGAGAAAGGTTAAAATCGGTCGGCTGGTCCGTATGCACGCAGAGCAGATGGAAGATATCGAAACCATCCCGGCCGGCTATATCGGAGCCCTGTTCGGAATCGACTGCGCCTCCGGCGATACATTTGCCAGTCCGGGTACACACATGAGCATGACGTCCATGTATGTTCCGGATCCGGTTATTTCACTGGCGATCTCTCCCAATGATCACAAAGCGGAAATAAATATGTCAAAGGCGCTTTCACGGTTCACAAAAGAAGACCCCACGTTCAAAACCCATGTAGACAATGAAACCGGGGAGACCATCGTATCCGGAATGGGAGAACTCCACCTGGAAATCTATGTTGAGCGGATGCGAAGAGAATACCAGGCCGAGGTTACCACCGGCATGCCCCAGGTGGCCTACAGGGAAACGATCACTCAGCGTTCGAATTTCAACTACATCCATAAAAAACAGACCGGTGGCGCCGGACAATTCGGTAAAATAGCCGGCTATATCGAACCGACCCCGGATGAGGAATTCATTTTTGAAAACAAGATCACCGGCGGCAGAATTCCGACCCAATTTATTCCCGCATGTGAAAAGGGATTTCGAAGCTGTCTTGAAAAAGGACCATGGATGGAATTTCCGGTTACCGGAGTCCGGGTGGTCATCGATGACGGTGCTTCGCATTCTGTGGACTCTTCGGAGATGGCATTCCGGGCAGCAGCCCGGGGGGCGTTTCGGGAGGCATATCCCAAGGCAAAGCCTGTCATCCACGAACCGGTAATGAAAGTGGTGGTGGAAACCCCCACCGAGTTCCAGGGCCCCGTGATGGGCTCACTCAATCAGCGCCGGGGCATGATCGTCGGTTCCCAGGACGAAGGGGTCCAATCGGTGATCGAGTCCCAGGTCCCATTGTCGGAGATGTTCGGATACGCCACCGTCTTAAGGTCGCTGACCCAGGGGAAGGCGCAGTTTACCATGGAATTTCTCGCCTATAAACAGGTACCGAACAGCATTGCCGAAAAACTGCTTCTAAAGGGGTCGGAAGAAAAGAAAAATGTCGCATGATACACCGCGTGTTATTTACCTAAAAGAAAGGATACTGGCCATGGTCAAAGAAGATGTCACGTTCCAGAACCCCATACGTATATTGGGCCGTGATGCGGATGAACTTCTCTCCGCCGGACGTTTCGGCGCAATTCTGGCACGTGCCGGCGTCGGCAAAACGGCATTTCTGATCCAGGTGGCATTGGATTACCTGATCAGAGAAAAAAACGTCCTCCATGTCAGCCTCAACGATCCGGTAGACAAGGTTTCACTCTGGTATAAAGAAGTATTTCGGAATGTCACTGCAAAATGGAGTCGGCTGCAATCCCAGGAATGCTGGGAGACCCTGCTGCCGCACCGGTTTATCATGACATTTCGGGCGGAAAGTTTTTCCGTATCGACCCTGGATGAACGCCTGACCGATCTTTCGGAACAGGGGGTGTTTGAACCCCAGGTGGTTGTGGTCGACGGGTTTCGATTCGATGACGCTTCCCGGGACAAATTGGAATCGTTGAAAGCGTTGATTGAAAGCCGATCCCTTTGTGCCTGGTACACCGTTCGGACACATCGCCACGACCCCCCGGGACCCGACGGCATGCCGGCTCCCCTAAAGGATGTTTCAGACCTTTTCGAGGCGATTATCCAGTTGCAGCCGGATGGCTCAGAAATCCATGTAAATGCCGTAAAGGGCAGGCCCGAAAAAGAGGAACCACCCCAAATGCTCCTGGACCCTTCGACATTGCTGGTAAAAAAAGTGGAATAAAAGAGGGCCTGCAATCCGATCTATCTCGAAGCCTTGGCCATGTTCGGTTTTATGCTCACTTCTGCACGAGTTTTGAGCGCTTGAAAATCCGGTTATTCGGCGGAATCCATACTTTTACCTTTTTCACCAGGAATTACTGCATATAAACGAATTAGAGCACTAATTCAGGTTTTCAACAAACGTGCGGATGGTCCGATGGACCATGTGAGCCCCTTCACCCAAAAGGATGCCGTGTCGCTTCAAATTGAACAGTACATACTGCTTCTCCTCGGAACCCAGCAGGTCGAATAATCGTTTTGAGCCCTTTGGGTTCACAACGGGGTCTCCCTGGGATTGTATGACCAGCGCCGGGACACCGATACCGGGCAGCTTGGGCTCAAGAGACTCCATGAGATGCTCCAGTTCCAGCATACCGGTGATGGGGTTCCGGTCGTAATTGATGTTCGGATTTTCAGGGCGATTTTCGACGAATTCCATTTTCGCCCCTTCCAACTGCACCCGTTTCATCAATCGGTTCCAGACGTCCACGGCCGGAACAAACCGGGCGGAAAAATCCTGCAGCCGCATGGGGGGACATACGGCGAACACCCCGCAGACATCCTCCACCCGTGCAGCCAGATCGAGTGCAAGCCCCGCTCCGGTTGAAAATCCGCCAACCACCACCCGTTTGCAGATATTCCGGATCAGTGCATATCCCGTATCGACGGACCGAATCCAATCTTTATATGATCTTGAGGCCAGATCATCCGCAGATGTGGCATGCCCCTTGAGTCTTGGCACATATACCCAGATTCCGTGATTTCCCAGATGACGGGCCAGTTCCCTAACTTCCAGGGGAGCAGCCATATAGCCGTGAACCAGAAGCACCCCGATTTTTCGAGATCTTCCAGGCACCAGACACGGCATCCCCACAGCTTTTTCTTTCGATTCACCCGGCTTGTGGAACAGATCATAGTCTCTTTCATATTCGTTTTCCATCTGCCGTTTCAGTTGTCGGGCAATTTGCCGACGCAACAAAAATCCGGGCATCCAGGAAAGGCGCCGCAGCATCCGTTGGAGATTTTTTAGGGGTTCGATCTCGTTTGCAATGACGCGAATCGGATTTTTTATCCGGACCGAATGAAATTCAGAAGCCATGGATAGCTTACGGGGATCCTTTCGGAACCCGTTACCCGCCGGGCGGATCACCTCCTTTTCAATGGCCACTGAAATAAAATCCCTAAACCTGTTCATACGGTCATCGGTAAGAAGATGAACCTGATCCCCGCATAGGCTCTTGTGGCAATAATTGCCCAAAGATGGGAGGGTTTGCGTCGCGGCGAGAAACACCCGCTGCCGCCATCCGTATGCATCGATTGTTTTTAATGGGTACATCCCCAGGATGGATGCGAAAAGATGATCGTGATTAATGGTGGTCATACCGTAAATCGAGGTCATGTAGCGGTGCATGATGGAAAGCGCTTTCTTTCGCAGCATCGGTCGAGAAGGAATCGGGTCATCGAATTCGATGGGCTGTCTTCCCGATATATCCCGGTTTATGCTGGCACTGTCCAGATACGTCTCCACCGGTATCGGTTCTCCGATGCGCATGTCGATATCGACACCGGAAAGCAGCATCGTTCCTTCGGTCATAATTTCCTCTTTGACCCGATCCGGAAAAGGTTTTATAAAATGATCCGCAATGGTGCTGAGAATGTTTTCCCGCGCCCTGATGGGGTAATAGGTCATATTAATCGGTACAATGTAGGTTTTATTTAAAAATACCGGTTCGAGATCCTCGATGCTGAAAAGCGCTTTGATCCGTTCGGCCTCCAAGGGCGATGTCTCAGTCATTACCTTCAGGCGCTTTCTGTAAAACTCGGTCCGCAGCGCCAGGGTGGCGGCACCGGTGTGGGGGGGGCGTTTCCCGCCGGCAAAAAAAATCATATAACGCCCCTTTTCAACAAGCTTCTTATTTTTCACCATCCGGCCTTCCGGGAAAATGACCCACAAGGCATCTCCGGTCAGCAAAGATTTTACGATCAGTTTGTCCCTGTCCGGATTTTTTGTCGAAATCGCCCCCACCGATTCAAGCCACCGGCCCAGCGGCCCCATGAAAAGGTTATCATCGGCAATGGACCAGACAGGGGTTTGGGTCATTTCGGAAATATAGGTCGGCAGCAAGGCGGTTTCAATGCGGGTGAAATGATTGACCACAAAGATGATCGATCCATCCGGAATGTTTTCTTTACCGTGAACATGAATCCGTGCTTTTGACATGGAAGATATGGTTTTGACAAAAAGCCCGGTTGTTCGATAGGCTATCGGATTCATCCCCGCTCCTTTCGCTTTTCTAAGTGGAGGGAAAAGGATACCCTATTTTATGCAAAAACCGGTAAAGGATCAAGCGCTCCATACAGCAATTCTCGATGAACTCGCTCATGGAACCGGATGGCCGGATTTTTAAGCGGTCAACTGTCTGAGCGTGTTAGCGCGCATTGAACCAAACACGATAAAAGCGTGTATCGAATCTCAAAACCGGGAGTTCAGACAAATGTTTTCTCGAAGCCGATGCCATGTTCGGTTTTATGCGCGCTTTTGCGCGAGTTTTGAGCGTTTCAAAATCCGGTTATCCGGTGGAATCCATAGCGCGCTCCTTTTCATCGGGAATTGTTGAGCAATGCAAGATCCGGTTGACAGTATCGATAACAAAAAATAGAATATGTCCTGGTTATTATTCCGCAATTTATAATTGGAAAGGACTGCCGTGTTTTCAAAAATTCTTATACTTCGATTTCCAAAAACCGAAGTCCAAAAACCGATCGTATGCTACCTTGCCAAGGACTTTGACCTGACATTCAATATCCTCAATGCCGCCATTCTTTCGAGAAAAGAGGGTATCATGGTGCTGGAGTTATCCGGTTCCCGGAAAAACTTCAAAGAGGGCGTGGCGTATCTTGAAGAGCAGGGTGTTCAGGTCAAAAACGCAGCCCATGAGGTCAAACGCAATAAAAAAAGGTGCACCCACTGCGGTGCCTGTACGGCCGTCTGCCCCACCGGTGCGCTTTTTATCGAACGCCCGGAAATGTCTGTGGGCTTTGAGCAGGAGAAATGCTCAGTCTGCGAGTTGTGTGTCCCGGCCTGCCCCACACGCGCCATGGACGTTCGACCCTCAGGCAATGAATTTTTTGAATGAAACCCTCAATCGCCATTGCCATGAGTGGAGGTGTCGATTCCACCGTGGCCGCCTATCTTTTGAAAAGGCAGGGGTATCACGTTTTCGGAATTCATTTTATCACCGGCTATGAAACGGATACCCGCCCCATTTCCGGTTCAGCAGGGACGCATCCGGATGCCCCGGAAGCGCTTCAGCGTATCGCCGACAGCCTCGATATCCGGCTTGACGTTATGGATATCCGATCCGAATTTCAGACGTCCGTGGTCGATTATTTTGTCAGGACCTACCGTTCCGGTCTTACCCCGAATCCGTGCATGGTCTGCAACCCGGCCATAAAATTCGGATCCGTGATGGCGGCTTCCCAAAGGCACGGCGCCGAACAGTTCGCCACCGGTCATTATGCAGCCGTCGAAAAGGATGAAAAAGAACGGTTTCACCTCCTGCGTGGCTGCGACCCGGACAAGGAGCAGTCCTACTTCCTTGCCATGCTGACCCAGGAGCAATTGGCCCGCACCGTATTTCCGCTGGCAAAAATGACCAAACCGGACGTCCGGCGCATTGCAGAGGAAAACGGGGTGGCACACCTGGTAAGCATCGAAAGTCAGGACGTCTGTTTCATAAAAAAAAACGATTACCGAACCTTTCTGAAACAACACGATGCGATCCGGTCGATACCGGGCCGGATTGTCGATTTGGGCGGTCGGGTTCTTGGAGAGCATAAAGGTCTGCATCGCTTCACCATCGGCCAAAGGCGCGGCATCAACTGTCCCGCAGCCGAACCCTATTATGTGGTTCGCATCGATACGGCGCAGAACAGACTGATTGTCGGCCGCAAGGACGACCTGCGCGCCTCCGAGTGTCGTCTGGAAAAGGTCAATTGGATCTCATCGGTTCCCGCCGGGCCGATTGCCGTTGATACACGGGTCCGCTACCGTCATACAGCAACCCCGTCGATAGTGATTCCGGAAGAGAACCGGAGGGCTATCGTAAAATTTCAGAGACCGGAATCCGCCATCACGCCCGGCCAATGTGTGGTTTTTTATCGCGAAAACCATGTCCTCGGCGGCGGCTGGATCGAGAGATAGCCGATGCCCAGATTCAAAACCGTTACCCTGGGGTGCAAGGTCAACCAGTCTGAATCGGATGCCATTTCAAGCCGCTTCATCACCGCCGGGTGGCGGCAGGCAGGAGAACATGAAACTGCGGATCTTTGCATCCTGAACACCTGTGCTGTGACCGGCAGAGCGTCCCAGCAATCCCGACAGGCCGTGCGTCATGCCATCCGTTCAAATCCCACCGCACAAATTATCGTCACCGGTTGCTATGCCCAGGTGGAGCCGAAGATATTATCCCAGATACCGGGGGTGCATAAAGTCGTCGGCCACGATGAAAAGCTGAGTATTCCGGAAAAAGTTCTCTCCGATCCGGAAGCCGGCGACGGCCCGGCGCTTTCCCCGGATACCGGGTTTGCTGGTTTTGCTCAAAATTTCTCAACCGATCGAACCCGTCCGGTATTAAAGATCCAGGACGGCTGTGATGCTTACTGCACCTACTGTATCGTGCCCTATGCCCGGGGGCGAAGCCGCAGTATGCCCATGGAAGATGTTCTGGAGAATCTCCGACTCCTTAAAACGGCCGGGTACCGGGAAGTGATCCTTTCCGGTATCCACCTGGGCTGCTATGGTCTCGATTTCAAACCCAAGAAAAAACGTCTGGCGGATCTGCTCCTCCTGGTGGACAATTCAAAGATCCTCGACCGTGTCCGACTCAGTTCCATCGAGCCCATGGAGCTGTCTGAGCCGATTATCCGGTTGGCGGCAAAATCCAAATATATCTGCCCGCATTTTCATATTCCGCTTCAAAGCGGAGATAACGAAATCCTGAAACGGATGAACCGCCCCTACACAGTTGAAAAGTTCAGAGCGCGGGTTTTAAAAATCCATCAGATGATGCCGGAAGCCGCCATCGGCTTCGATGCACTCATCGGATTTCCCGGAGAATCGGAAACCGCTTTTGAAAACACGTTTCGGCTCATCGATTCGCTCCCCGTCAGTTATCTGCACGTTTTTCCCTTCTCACCCCGAAAGGGCACTCCCGCCAGTCGGTATCCGGACCAGATTCCCGCCGCCGTCATCAAGGGAAGATGCCGACGCTTGCGTCGACTCGGTGAGGAGAAAAAAACCGCATTCTATCGATCCTTTCTCGGAGATCGGGTAACGGTTCTCATAGAAGGGGCACGGGATCCCCAAACCGGCTACCTGAAAGGGATGACAGCCAATTACATCCCTGTCGTTGCAGATGGCCCGGAAAGCCTGAAAAATACGTTTCTAAATGTATCGCTTCGAAAACTATCGAAAAACAGAACCATAATCGGTAGCATAACAGATCCATATTGATCAGAACCTTATAATGGGAGAATCGCCATGTCCGTCTATCTTGTACAGCACGGAATCAGCCTGAAAAAGGATGTCGATCCTGAAAGAGGACTTTCGGAAGAGGGAATTGCAGAAGTCGAGCGTATCGCAGCGGTTGCAAAAAACTATGAGGTCACCGTATCCCGGATAGAACACAGCGGGAAAAAAAGAGCACGGCAGACCGCTGAAATCATTGCATTCGCCCTCATCCCGGGACAAATGTCTGAGGCCCGAGATGGTTTGAATCCCCTGGACGATGTGGCAGCCATTGCCCGGAGGCTTCACAGCGCGGACAATTTGATGCTGGTGGGCCACCTGCCATTTATGGAGCGGTTGACCGCATATCTGATTACCGGATCCATGGAGCGGACCGTTTTCCGGTTTCAGAACGGCGGGATTCTCTGCATGGATCAGGATCCCGATGCATGTACCTGGCACATAAAATGGACCCTGATGCCGCATATCGGTTGATACACTGCTTGAAAAAATGCCTAAAATTTGAAGTGCCTAAAATGCCTAAAGTTTGAAGTGAGCTAAAATTATGGAATACTGTCTATTATAAGGGGATTATCTTATTTGACAACCATGTCATTTCAACGTTTGAAACCATTCTGGATCGGTGCCGGATTTTTTGGTCTGCTGTTTGTGATTCTGTTTTCCATCCGCATCGATCTTTTCAAAAAACCGCCCCCTGACGCGGACGTCTTTACCATCACAGACCCTTCTTCGATCAATGGAAAAGACACATGGATGAATGTGATTCAGAAGGGTCGCAAAATCGGTTTTTCCCATTCCACCTTTATAAAGGTTAAAGACTCATACCGGCTGGAGGAGACGCTGAATCTTCGGATCAACACCATGGGGATGGTCCAGGACCTGACAATGAGAACAACCGGCCGTTTTCATTCCGACCTTACACTCGCCGCTTTCGACATGCAGATCAGCTCAGGCAGATTTCAATTCAGTGCCCGGGGGGCCGTATCTGACCGTATCCTGACGATTTTCACAAAAGCCGCCGGCGACACCAGAGAGATATCCCTGCCCCTTGAAGAACCGCTCTATCTTTTTGCCGGCATGATCGAGGCGGTATCTGCATCAAATCTGAAGCCGGGAATGACAAAACATTTTTATCTTTTTGATCCGGTAACCATGGGAAAGGCACCGGTTGAAATCAAAGCCCAGGGGATGGAAACGATTCAGCTGCAGGAAACATCGCATCTTGCCCGAAAAGTGTCATTTTCATTCAAAGGTGCCACCCAGTATGCTTGGATCGGGGAAAACGGAGAGATTCTGAAAGAGAGCGGGCTTTTGGGGATATCTTTGGAGCGAACCTCGCGGGCGGAGGCCCTTTTCGGACAGCCTGTCGAATCGAGCCAGGATCTTACCGCCGTCGCTTCCATCGCCTCGAACATCGAGATCGAAAACCCGGAAACCCTCGATAAAATAACCATAAAACTGGATGGCCTGGATTCAGACAACCTGTTTTTAAACGGGGGCCGCCAAACTTATAAGGAGACCCTCTTGACGATCCGCCGGGAATCGCTTTCGGGCCTCGTTTCAGGGTCGCCAGAAAGGGATCGGATCGGTTCGGAATTTTTGAAACCGGCCCCGTTTATTCAATCCGATCATCCTGAAATAAAAACCCTTGCAGAGAAAATCACGGAAGCATCGCTGTCTCCCCTGTCAAAGGCCATCAAACTGGTCTCCTGGATGCAGACGCATATCGATAAACGACCGGTGTTGTCGCTGCCGGACGCCTTGAGCACATTAAAAAACAGGATGGGAGACTGTAACGAACATGCCGTCTTACTTGCGGCACTGGCCAGGTCCGTCGGTATACCGACCCGGATCGAGGCGGGACTGGCCTATCTGAACGGCCGTTTTTATTACCATGCCTGGAATCTTTTATACTTGGGGGAATGGATCACCGCCGACGCCGCGCTGGGACAGATGCCTGCTGATGTGACCCACATACGATTATCAAGCGGGGCGCAGACCCTGCCGTTGGATCTGATCGGTGTTATCGGGAAAATACAACTTACCATTATCGGGTTAAACAAATGATTTCACTGAACCGGTTAACAAAGCGTTTCGGAAACATTTCAGCTGTCAACGATCTGAACCTGTCGGTAACGGCCGGGGAAATCTTTGGATTCATCGGGCCCAACGGCGCAGGAAAGACAACCACCATACGGATGATGGGAGGAATCCTGCAGCCCACCTCGGGGGTTGTGACCATCTGCGGGATCCCAATGCACACGCAACCTGAAAAGGCCAAGCAAAAGATCGGCTTCATCCCGGACAGGCCCTACCTCTATGAAAAATTAACCGGTATGGAATTTCTCGGTTTCACCGCCGATCTCTACGATGTCGACCGGTCAAAATTCCCCAAAAAGGCAGAAACGCTGCTTGAAATGTTCTCGCTTCGGGACTGGGCCTCGGAGCTTATCGAATCTTATTCGCACGGCATGCGCCAGCGATTGATTATGGCCGCAGCGCTGCTGCATGACCCGGAAGTTATCATCGTGGACGAACCGATGGTGGGGCTGGACCCTGCCGGGATAAAGATGGTAAAGGAGCTGTTAAAACATCTTGCCCGAAAAGGCGTCACCGTTTTCATGTCCACCCATACATTAACGGTGGCCGAAGATGTCTGCGATCGGATCGGCATCATCTATGGCGGCTCCCTCGTGGCTTCGGGCACCACAGAGATGCTGCGGCAAAAGGCACGCCTTTCCGATGCGGATCTTGAGGGTATTTTTATAAAATTGACATCTGAAAACAACGATGGGTAGCAAGTTCTGGCCCAGGGGAACAGGCCTTGGGTGCCTTTGGACGGGGCTATATTCCTGAAAGCCAGACAAGGTATAAGTGCCTAAAATTAAGGAGTCGCTCGCGCAGCGCAGGCGCTTGCGCCGCGTGTTGCTCCACACAATCTATATATAATTGACAAAATTCCTTAACTTTAGCTCACTTTAAATTTTAGCTCACTTCAAACTTAGCACCCTATCTTCTGGCAGAGCCATCTATCTCTGGCCTGACCAAAGAGGACCGGGTTTTCAATGAACATTGAAGGTAGCCGATGCGACAGGTTTTATCAGACATTCTGAGGATTCCGGTTCTTTTAAAGCCGAGGATGCGCTCTTTTCACCCGGCCATGCCGCAGCATCGAAAACAGAGACGACGCTTTAGAATCCTGTTTACCGCCGCCATCGGCATTTCTGTATGGGCCGGAATTTTCGTGGTCTCCTATCGGGTCCTTTCCTATTTTAAAAGCATCGAAGAACTGGGCGATCTTCTTGCTTTTAAGCTGCTTTCGATGGTTCTGATCACCCTGTTTTCTCTGCTTATCTTCAGTAGTATTATCACCTGCCTGGCCAAGTTGTATCTGAGTAAAGATCTGCAACTTGTCCATTCCATGCCGGTGCCCGCCTATGCGGTCTTTCTATCCCGATGGTTCGAAAGCACCATCGACAGTGCCTGGATGGTGATCACCTATACGCTTCCGGTCCTGGTTGCCTATGGGATCATTTATCGCGCCGGAATCGGATTCTACCCGATGGTGCTGATGAATCTGGGCGCGCTATCCTTTGCCGCATCCGGAATCAGCGCATTGATGGTCCTGTCGGCGGTTAATCTCATACCGGCCAATCGACTTCGCAACATTTTTGTCTTCCTCGGTCTAACCCTGTTTGTCATCCTTTACCTCGCATTTCGTCTTCTAAGACCCGAGCGTCTCGTGGACCCGGAAGCGTTCGCAACGGCCCTGGTCTATTTAAAAACACTCAGAGCCCCGGCATCACCCTTTCTGCCGAGCACATGGGCGTACGACAGCCTGAAGATGTCTTTGACCGGCAACACCTGGGCCGGCGCATTTCACTGGCTCATCTCTTTCTCATTTACCATATTTATGGCTTTCCTGAACGTGCTCCTTGCCGACGCTGTCTATTTTAAAGGCATGTCAAAGGCCCAGACGGTCCCGGTACGACTCTTTAAATCAACCGCTGATTCTCCGGCCTTGTCCTTGATGCCCCGGGGTCCGGTGCGGGCATTTGTGACAAAGGAGATCAAATCATTTTTCAGGGACCAGACCCAATGGTCTCAGCTGTTTCTGGTTGCAGCCCTTTTCTTTATCTACATTTTCAACTTCAGCGCACTCCCCCTTGAAAAAGCGCCCATAAAAACCGTTTACCTTCAGAATATACTCTCTTTTCTCAACATGGGGCTGGCGACATTCGTCCTGGTTGCCGTCACGGCACGGTTTGCATATCCGGCTGTCGGCGCAGAGGGGGATGCTTTCTGGATTGTAAAATCGGCCCCTGTTTCTCTGCGGACATTTCTCTGGATCAAGTTTTCCATCTATTTTCTTCCCCTGTTGCTCATGACCGAAGCCGTTATCGTTACCACCAACATACTGCTCCAGGTAACGCCGTTTATGATGATCCTTTCCACGGTGACGATCTTTTTTGTCGTACCGGGAATCGTCTCCATGGGTATCGGGATGGGAGCCGCACATCCGGATTTTCAATCTGAAAATCCTGCACAGACCGTGACAAGCTTCGGCGGTTTGATGTTCATGATGCTCAGCGCCGGCCTTACCGGTCTGGTGATCATACTGGAGGCGCAGCCGGTCTATCGGCTATTTATGGCTGATGTGGTGAATCGGGTTCTAAGCCCCCTTGAATGGGTATGGACCATCGCCTGTTTTACATCGGTTTTGGGGATCTGTCTGGCTGCAATCTATTTCCCCATGAAATATGGAGAAAAGCAGCTGTCCCGCCGCATCGGTTCGGTTTAAACCGTATTTTCAACAACCCGGGCTCATGCCGCAACAGGCTTTGGTGATGATCTAAAGTTACAGAACCATCATCCGATAATAGTATGGGAGATCAAAAATGAACGAAAAAATCCTCGTCGTCGATGACGAACAGGATATCCTGCGGATGCTCAGCAAGTTGCTCATCCAAGAGCAGTTCAGGGTCAAAACAGCTCAGGGGGGTGAAGAGGCCATCGCTCTTTTTCAATCCGAACCCTTTGACACGGTGATCACCGATATGCGCATGCCGGGGATGGACGGTCTGGCGTTGATTAAACGGCTCAAGGAGATCGATAAAGACATCGAAGTCATTATTATGAGCGGGTTTGCGGCCATGGACAATGTGATTGAGGCATTTCGATACAACGGTGCTTTTGATTATCTGACAAAGCCGTTTGAGGACATTAATGAGCTCTTTATCACCATCAATCGGGCCATCAAGAGCCGACGTTTGAAAATTCAAAACCACGTTCTGTTTCAAAAGCTGAACCTGGCAAACAAAAACCTGGAAAACCGAGTTTCAGAACGGACATACGAATTATCCGAAGCCAATGACCGGTTGCAATGCGAACTGAAACAGAGGGAAAAGACCGAAAAGGAACTGAAAAAGTCAATGGAAGCGGCTGAAGCCGCAAATCGGGCCAAAAGCAGCTTTCTTTCAAACATGAGCCACGAACTGCGGACACCGCTGAACCATATCATCGGTTTTTCCGAACTGATTGCCGACGAAAGCCTGGGACCACTCAACAAAGCCCAGGGTGAATGTATGGAGGAGGTGGTGCAGAGCAGCAGGCACCTGCTGTCACTGATTAACGACATCCTGGATCTTTCAATGGTGGAATCCGGACGGGCGGCGTTCAGCCCCACCATGGCCGATCCTGCGCTGATATTGGACAACAGCCTGGTTATGGTCAGACAGAAGGCTTTAAAACATAACATCACCATAAAAACCGTATACGATCCGATATCGGAGCCGGTTTTTATGGATATGCAGAAGTTTAAACAGATCATTTACAACCTGATTTCAAATGCAATAAAATTTACACCCGATGATGGAACCGTTTTATTAAACGCCCGGAAAATAGGGGTAAGAAAGAATCTGGATATCCGCCAGGCAGACAGAGATGAACTGGTAGAACTCTGCGGACAGAACAGAGACGACCGGGGAGCCGAAAATAATGTCGCATCCTATATCGAAATTTCGATTGCCGATACGGGAGTCGGCATCAAACCGGAGAATCTGGAGCGGATCTTCGAGCGTTTCGAACAGGTCGACGGACCATTGGATAATAAGTCCCAGGGAACCGGTCTGGGTCTTTCGATTACCCGGGCGCTGGTGGAGCTGCACAACGGCAGAATATGGGCGGAAAGTGACGGCCCCGACAAGGGGAGCACCTTTCGGTTCATTTTCCCGACTTCACCCGATATCAGTACGTCTTTGACGTGTTGAACAGGTAGTGGCAGGCGCTGCATCCTTCGGGTGCGCCGGGCATGGCCGCAACCGCCGCTCTCAAGGTCTCCCCAAGCTTTATCAGGGAGGGCTCAAAACTGCTGTTTCCAATGACCGCATCATGGACCCGGACCCGCTGTTCAATCTGCTGCCGGAAGTCATTGAAATGAGCCGCCGCCCAGATATCAAACAGATCCTCTTCCGGTAATCGTCCAAAATGCAGTGTCGGGCAGAAGACCGATTCACCGGAAAAACTTGAGGCACCTCCGTATGCCAGGCTGATACAGGGGGAGATATATCCGTCGGATCGGATAAAGAGAGAATCCCGGGGATCCTGGTCACAGACCGGGTTTTCCGCCAGGACAAACGGAAATGCCGTTGTTTGCAGCTTCAGCTTTCTGGCGAGACGCTCTGCTTTGCTCAATTTTTTTTTTAAACGCCGAATCACCTTTGACGCCTTATCCGAAAAAAGCCCGTGTCCTTTACCGTCTTGCCCCCGTATCACATCACACTGTTTGAAATTTACCTGATCCACCCCGAGATCACCCGCCAATCGAACCATGTCTTGAAGCTGATGCACATTTTCGGGCATGATGACAAAGTTTAGGGCCAGTTTCGGTTTTTTCCCGTTTCGCACCGATGAGAACGTTTTTATATTGCTGCAGACCCGTTCAAAATGCGATCCTTTCCGTATCCGTTCATAGATATCCGCAGTGGCGCCGTCCATTGAAACGGCGATCCAATCCACACCAGCAGCCAGTATACTTTGAACGGCCCTATTATCAAGCAGCAGGCCATTTGATAAAAAACCGGTCTCGCAGCCGGCTTCATGGGCCTGGCCCATCCATTCCGTCAGCCTCGGCTGCAACAGGGGTTCACCTCCGCCAGAAAAGTCAATGGATGCAACCTTTTTAAGATACGGATACAATCCGTTCCAGACGGCAGATGACATGATGCCATCCGAATCGTGTTTCCGGCGAATGGATCGCCACGGACACATGATACAGTCTATGTTGCAGCAAAGGGCAGTTTCAACCTGCCACAGTCGCCAAGGCCTGTCCGAGTCATCTATCGACATTCTTTAATACCTGAAAATTGTTTGAGACCATCTTAGCCACCGCATAACAGACTCCTATCATCGCGTTCATATAAAGACAATGTCGATTGAACGGATATATTTGAAACATCACGAAACATCCGTTTCGGTAACATTAAAACGGGAGTCAACCGAAGGTGTTGTCTTTTTCAGCGCTTAATGATAGACCCATCCTGGTGCTATAAAGGACAAACCCGTTTTTGGTACTATAAAGGATCAGGAGATCTGTTTTGGACGCAAGTTTCCTTGGTTCAAAAATAATTTTTAAGCCGATCCACATCCAAACGATAATACACCCGTCTATTGATCCATGTTGTATCAGGTATGTTGCTATTGGTGATTCGACCATGGGCAGCTGGTTGGCAGGCATTCGAACCTTAAATTAAGGAGGATTGTTATGGCTGAAAACAAAAGCGGCGTCGTAAAAGATGTCGGGAAGTGGGAATGGTCAGAGTTGATTAAAAAGGAAGACTGGTGGGCCATATGGCTGGGCGCCTTCATCCTTCTGCTCGGAATCATTTTCTATTTTCCCCAGTCCGGGAACATGATGGCGAAACTTGAAAAGGCGGAAGCAAAATACGGTACCGACGCAAAACGAACCGCTGCATATAAAACCATCGCCTGGTATCAGCTGTCAGATGCCAAGAAAAAGGCAAAGGCAAACAGTATCGGCATCGGAAAATGGATGAAGAAATTTTCCGGCAAACCCAAGAAGTGGTCCGGTAACCCGTTCAATGCCTTTGTCATGGGCGAGGAAAAAGCCGCCGCCAAAAAGGCAAAGGCGGTTCCGAAATATGAAAAAGCCAAGACAGCGGAAAAAGCCGCCTATGCAAAAGCTTTGACCACGGAAAAGGCCGCCGAAGCCGCCGGGTTCAAGGATGAAAAACTCAACAATGCGGCCAAGGCATCCATTCTCGATTGGCGCGATGCGCGTCTGAAAGCCTCCAGTGCCAAGAAAAAAACAGGGGCCAAAGCCTACAATCAGATCGGGTATTTAATTCTGCTGGGTATTGTTTTCGCTGTTTTCTTCGGTATCGGTATCGCCGCCATGGGCAACTCGTTCGGCGACTTCATCAAAGCATTCCCCTTTGTCTTTCTCCTTGCCGTGCTGACATATATCGCGTCCAATCAGGCGACCATGAAAGCATACGGGATCGGATATGCATTGTGGGCAATCTTTTTCGGCATGCTGATCAGCAATACCGTAGGAACCCCCAAATGGGCCATGCCTGCGGTTCAGACCGAATATTACATCAAGACCGGGCTGGTGCTGCTGGGGGCAAAAATCCTGTTTGAAAAGATCATCGTCATCGGAACAGCCGGTATATTCGTGGCGTGGGTGGTCACCCCGACGGTTTGGCTGGTCACCTACTGGTTTGGTCAGAAGATTGTTAAAATGCCGTCCAAACGGCTCAATGCGACCATCTGTTCAGACATGTCGGTCTGCGGTGTTTCAGCCGCCATTGCCACGGCATCGGCCTGTAAGGCGAAAAAAGAAGAATTGACCCTGGCCGTGGGCCTGTCCATGGTTTTCACGTCGGTCATGATGATCCTGATGCCGATCGTGATAAAATCGACATTCCCGGTGGACAAACAGCTCATACTGGGCGGCGCCTGGATGGGCGGCACCATCGATGCCACTGGTGCTGTGGTTGCAGCCGGTGCGTTTCTCGGTGAAAAAGCCATGTACGTAGCCGCCACCATCAAGATGATCCAGAACGTGTTGATCGGTGTCATCGCCTTTTTCGTCGCCCTCTACTTTACAACCAAGGTGGAAGTGGCCGAAACCGGCGTGAAGGTGGGTCCCATGGAGATCTGGTACCGATTCCCGAAATTCGTACTCGGGTTTATCGGGGCTTCGATCTTCTTTTCAATCTGTTACAGTTACTTCAATGCGCAGATCGGCGGGCTGGGCGGAGCCATGGTCGACCAGGGTATCATCAAGGGAATGGGCGATCTGTTCAGAGGATGGTTTTTCTGTCTCTCCTTTGTGAGCATCGGGCTGGCCACAAACTTCCGGGAACTGGCGGAACATTTCAAAGGCGGCAAACCGCTCATTCTGTACGTTTTCGGCCAATCGTTCAACCTGATGATGACGCTGCTGGTTGCCTATATCATGTTCTACATCGTGTTTCCGGGACTGACGGCAACCATATAGTGTTCATATTGTTTGAACCGGAGGGATATTGATGGTGGACCAGACAATCACCGCAGGAAAACCTAAACCGGGTTCCAGGCTTCGTGCCTGGGGCCTGTTGGTTATCGGATTTTCCTGCGTCTGGGTATTTGCCTTTATTGTCGGTCCATGGATCCAGGATAAGATTCCGACTTTCCGAAAAATCGTCCAGGTCATCGAAGAGCGGGATATCGATGCCGGAGCCTATTTTTATTCGGAAAACAAGGAGTCCTACGATGGGGAGCGATACCTGCTCGAATCATTGAGGCTGGGTGCCCCGGAGGAGGTCGGTTTTACGCTGCCGTTTATCGGCAGCATCGTTCTATGCCTTATTATCCTGGGACTCGGGTATCGCTACCTGCCCATGGATTGATGGTTCACTGATATTAATTAATGCAAAAAACCCGGATGGGCCGCATTTGACGGCCTGTCCGGGTTTTGATTCTATTCACACCTGACCTCGAAGCGACTCTAATAAATCCGACAAACATGATGCCCCATGACACCGCTGGATAAAAACAAAGCGTTCATTCTTGAATACGAGGAAAAATTCGCAAACAGCGTCTCTTTGGCGGTGATTGACAAGCCGAAATTGAGCACCTGGATGATTCTGATGCCGATCATCTTTCTCTACTACTTCTACCAAATGAAGAAGTATGCCGATGGTCGGAAAGCCTTTTCACGGCATTTCATTCTTACCCGAAAACGCTCTCTGGAGGCAGCGGCAGCATCGCTGGAAGCCGAGGGTATGCCTGATGTGGAATCGATTGTGAGCATGTCCGGCACGCCGGTACCGGCCCTGCCGGATTACAGGGAATGGCTGAAAGTACTACTGGATCATTACCGGTATCTGCTCCGATCCCAGGGGGAGAGCGTCGGGGCATTGACTCGGTCCGCATATAAAACCCGAACAAACTACCTTCTCTTTATCAACCAGTTAAACCGTGTGGAGCGGCAGTTTAACAACGCCTTGAAACCCTTTCTTAAGGACACCACCCAAGATGTTGATCAGATCGTAAACACCATTGAAAAACAGTGCGAAGCGCTTCGGCGTGAAGATGCCGAAAGATTCTTTCAATAATCTGACTGGCCCCGGGGTGTCGGGTTGTCCACCCGGTGAGAATCGTCTGAGCGCCTGGTGTTGATAGATGCGTCCGGAAGCAGATACGATGGCATCCAACACCGGATCTATTCTTCGGGATCAATCAAATCGACCATGGCCTTAAGCGCCAGCATATAGCCGCGGGCGCCGAAACCGGCGATACGGCCGGTGGCGATATCGGCAACAAGAGATGTATGCCGAAAGGTTTCCCGTTTGTCGATATTGGAAAGATGAATCTCAATTATGGGCACATCCAGCAGCAGCAGCGCGTCCCGGATGGCCACGCTGGTATGGGTGTATGCCGCCGGGTTGATGATAACGCCCTCACATGCGCCCATCACCGACTGGATCTTATCGACGATGGCGCCTTCATGATTGGATTGAAATGACTCCACACCGAGGCCGAGCCGATTTCCGAGCGTTTGAAGATCCCTATCGATCATCGACAGGGTTGTTTTTCCATATACTTCCGGTTCTCTCTGGCCCAGCATATTCAGATTCGGTCCGTGAATGACCAGCACGGCCGGCACGTTCTTCTCCCTTTTCATACGATCTCTCCTATTTCTCCCCAACCATTAAAGGCTAAAATATCAAATAACAAGCACCAAATCACAAAAAAATCCCAAATTCCAATGTTCAATGACCAAAACAGTTTTGATATGTTCGTTTTTCGATATCCTCAGCATGTTTGGGATTTTGAATTTTAGTTCCGCCTGCGGCGGATGATTTGTTTGGTATTTGATATTTTAGATTTGGAATTTTCGGTTTATCCGGGTTACGCGATCAGCCTCTTAAACTGCTTTATGGTCCCTGAGTAATCTTCACTTCCGAAAATCGCAGAACCCGCCACAAATACGTTTGCCCCGGAAGCCGCCACCGACTGGATGGTTTCCGAATTCACCCCGCCGTCCACCTGGATCAGGGTGGGAAGATCCAGTTCGTCGATCAGTTCTTTTAAGGCGCGTATCCTATCGAGGCTGTTGGGAATAAAGTGCTGGCCCCCGAAACCGGGGTTGACACTCATGATGAGCACAAAATCGATGTAGGGCATAACCCATCGGATCGATTCCACCGTTGTGGCCGGATTCAACACGACACCGGCCTGTATCCCGGCCTCTTTTATCATCTGAACGGTCCGGTTCAAATGAACATCAGCTTCACTATGAACGGAAATCAGAGACGCGCCGGCCTCTGCAAAATCAGAAACATAGCGGTCCGGATTTTCTATCATCAGGTGCACGTCGATGGGCAGGTTGGTTACCCGGCGCACGGCTTCGACAACAAGCGGGCCCATGGTGATATTCGGCACAAAATGGCCGTCCATGACATCCACGTGTATCCAGTCCGCACCGGCGGCTTCGACGGCTTTGATCTCTTCACCCAGCTTTGTAAAATCTGCCGATAGTATGGAAGGGGCAATCAGTTTCACTTGTATCTCCTGTATCGTAAGTTTTCGATTTTCGACTGTCGAATTGTTCAACACAAACCAGCCGCTTCCTGGAATCGAAATTTCGAAAATCGACATTCGAAACTCGAAAATGGGCTAATTTTCATCAATGCCGAAATCCTGCACCTGAAGATCGGTTTCGGTGTGGTTAAAACCGAAGATTGATTCCCACTCGCCCATGGGTGCTGCTACGAGTTCACCGTCTTCATAGAGCAGCAGGCCCGTGTCGGGATTTTCAGGAATCAGGTGCCAGATTTCCTCCCCGGGCTTTAACAGACCGTCATAAAGATCGATGGATCCGCCGAATCCGTTTAACCGGAGACGAAGACGTTGTTTTAAAAACCCGTTGGCCGCACGATACCTGAAAAGGTTTATGCCCGACAGGCCGCTTCCGGATATCCGCCCGTCCTCTCTTTGAGGTCGGTTGACGGAAAGATCGATCCGCCCCTCCTCCAGTACCCGATGCCCCGGCAACGGCTTCTGTGCCACAATGCTGTTCCAGGATCTGTTTTTGTATGATACCGTCCGGACATTTCCTAGCCGCAGTTTAACGGTTTCAAATTGAAGGATGGTCTCCTCCAGGGCCTGGCCGCTTAGCTCCGGCATTTTGTATGCTGCCGGACGCGGCCCCCTGCTCACCAGAAGATTCACACAGTCTCCTCTCGATACGGCGCGTCCTTTGTAAGGGTCGTGGGAGACGATTCCATCCTTGCGCACCTTACTGCTGAAAATACGAGCCACAGCACCCGAACAGAGACCGTTTTCCTCCAGTATGATCCGTGCCTGTGATACGGGCAGATCCGTCAGATTCGGTGTCTGTACGGTTTTTGTCCCCTTTGAGATGACGATGCGGACATCTCGATTTTTCTTGATTTCATCCCCGGGCCGGGGCTCCTGAAAAATGACATGGTTTGCGGGAATATCCGTACTGTAATCGACACCCCGAACCTTTGTATTGAGACCCAGGTCGGTCAACTCAAAAAGGACGCGCACCACATCCTTTCCCACAAGATCCGGAACGACCACCGTGTCTTCCTGTTTGATGAAAAAGGTAAGTGTCAGGTATGCACTGGCCCCGGCAATGACCGTAAAGACCAGTACGATAAGTCCGATGGTTGCTATGCGTGATATCACAATCGTCTACTTTGCCGTTACCCTGAGGACTTCTTCAAAAGTGGTCTGACCCTGCAACACCTTTTGGATACCGTCCGCGTGAAGTGTTATCATATCCTGGTCCCGTGCCGCCTGTTTGATCTGGTTCGAATCAAAGGTTTTTAAAATGAGGCCCTTCAGTTCTTCGGTCAGCACCATTATCTCAAAAACACCGATTCTCCCCCGGTACCCGGTCTGGAAACAGTTATCGCATCCCTTTGCCCGGTATACGGTATGATCTTTCAGGCGGATGCCCGGCAGTCCGATGTGTTCGATAATGGAGTCGTCCGGTTGAAACGATTCCTTGCAGTGGTCACACAGTACACGGATCAGCCGCTGGGCGACCACCGCAATGAGCGAAGAGGTTATCAAAAATGGCTCCACGCCGATATCGACCATGCGGGTAATGGCACTGGCGGAATCGTTGGTGTGGAGGGTGGAAAAAACCAGGTGTCCCGTCAGGGCCGACTGAACGGCGATATCGGCCGTCTCTTTGTCCCGTATCTCACCGATCAGCAGCACGTCCGGGTCTTGTCTGACAATAGAACGCAAACCGCTGGCAAAGGTCAGGTCGATTTTCGGGTTGACCTGAATCTGGCTGATTCCGTCGAGCTGATATTCGATGGGATCTTCAATGGTAATGATATTGATATCCGGCTTATTAATGGCGGACAGGACGGCATAGAGGCTGGTGGTCTTGCCGCTGCCCGTGGGCCCGGTGACGAGGATGATACCGTTTGGCGTGGCGATGAGCGACTCAAGGTATTTCAGTCTTTCGGGTAGCAGCCCCAAATCGGTTAGGCTCAAAAAGGTGCTCGACTTATTGAGGAGCCGAAGCACGACCCGCTCGCCAAATGAGGTCGGAATGGTGGAGACCCGGACATCGATGTCCTGATCTCCGATCCGGACATCCAGCCGTCCGTCCTGGGGAAGCCGCTTTTCAGCGATATTCATCTTGGCCATGACCTTGATTCTGGAAATCAACGCGGGAAGAATCCATTTGGGCGGACTGAGCAGATCGTAGAGAATTCCGTCGACCCGGTATCGAACCTTGAAACTGTTTCGATAGGGTTCGATGTGGATATCACTGGCCCGGGCCTTGCTGGATTGGGATATGATATGATTGACCAACCGGATAATGGGGGCATCGCTGGTATCGTCCAGGAGATCTGCCGTGTCTTCGATCTGGCTCAGGATATCATAACCGTCTTCCTCCATATTCTGGACCAGATCTTCGGCTGAATCCCGGCTGAAATCATAGGACATGTTTATAAAGGAGAGTATCGCCTCTTTTGTGGAAAGGACCAGGTGGTAGTCCTTTATATCCATCATCTTCACCAGATCGTCCAGGGGCTGGAATGCGGCCGGATCGTTTATGGCGATAATCCACGGAAAATCGTTTTCACCTGTTTCCGAAAGGGAGTCAAAAAATGCCGGAAGCAGCCGTTCAATGGTCTGGTTCTGACCGCTGCACTCCAGCGGCACCAGGAAATATTTTTTCAAAAACTGAATGGGTACGGTCTGGGTAAAATTGTTTCCGATATTTTCCAGGGGAAGTTCCGGCCAGAAGGGGATCCCGTATAGTTCACCAAACGCATCGAGAAGCTGCTTTTCGGAGATATCCCCCTGCTGAATCAGGATGTCCCCGACCCCTCCGCCCTTTTCATCCCGGCGATGCCGCGCCGCTTGGAACTGCACGTCATCGATACCGGTCTTCTTATTGAGTATGCTGAAAAGGGAGGTTTTCATATGTCTTGAGACTCCATGAATGTAAATATGCCTCTGCCGCCGTCATTTTTTTCTGTCGGGTACCGGCTCTGCTGGATGCAGCATCGGATCATTTTCGATGCGATCGTCATAAAGACTTTTATCATAAAATTTGATCCGCCCCTCTTTAAAGACCTTTCTCATCCGTTCTCTTTTTTCCTTGTAGATCTTATCGGCATCCGGATGGCTTTTCACCACCTGCGGCGTCAGGAAAACAAAGAGATTCGTTTTCTCGTTGCCTCTTGCCTGTGATTTAAAAAGCCATCGAAGTCCGGGTACATTTCCCAGACAGGGAACCGACGATTCCCTGCCGGTAATGGTGTCGTCGATGAGCCCTCCAATGACGATGGTGGAATTGCTCTCCACGACAACGGTTGTATCGAAGGAGCGCTTGAGTGTGGTCGGTTTAAAATCGGCCTTCTCAGAGGTGGTGGTCAGTTTGGTGATCTCCTGGGATATATTGAGGCGGATGAGCCGGTCTTTGTTGATCTGGGGGGTGATTTTCAAGGTCACACCGACATCCCGGTATTCAAAGGAACTGAACGTATCCGACGTACCGCTGATCTGGCTGGATCTGGTCTGAAACGGAACATTCTGCCCCACCACGATCCGCGCCTCTTCGTTGTCCGTTGTGAGAATATGGGGGGTGGAAAGAATGTGAATGTCATCGTCGGTTTGAACCGCCTCGATAAGGGCTGAAAGATTCGGCAAGGTAATGGTCTGGCCGCCGGCAGCGATATTGATGGCGCCGTGGATGAGGCCCATGGCAAACCCGCCGGCATCACCCGGGTTTACAAGCCCGGTATCCCCGGCATCAGTGGGAAAGCTGCTCCCGCTGTAGGTTCCGCCGTAAATCCCCTCTTGATTATTGAAACTGCTCTGTCCCAGTGCGCGCCATTTCACACCGATGCTGAACCCCTTGGTGACTTTGACCTCCATAAAGAGCGATTCGATAAAAACCATGGCACGTGGGATATCCAGTTTTCGAATAACCTCCTCGATCACACCGTAGTCTTCTTTGTTCGCCATAATAATCAAGCTGTTTGTCGCTTTATCGGCGCTTATTTGGACATCTTTTGAAACGATGGGGGCTTTTTTGCCCGGTTGTGCCTTCCCGTCTTGGCCGAAAGATCCTGAAGGACCTTTACCATCTCTTCTGCATTTGCGTTTTCCAGATAATAGACCCGGATTTTCTCCTTGCCCCGCGGGGTTTCCTGATCCAGCATATCGATCAATTTTTCTATCCGAATGGTGTCGTCTTCGCTGGCAAAGAGTACGATGGCGTTGGTCCGTTCGTCGGCAACAAAACGGATTTCCGCTACCGGTTCGCCTTTCTTTGGCTTTCGTTTGGTTTTGAAAATAGACCCCAGCATCGAAACCATCTTCTTGGCGTCAGCATGGTCGAGGGTGATCACGGAAAGCTCCAGGCCGATACCGACCACATCGATGGCATCGAGGATCCGGATCAATCGTTTGATATTGGATGAAACATCCGTCACGATCAGCATGTTTGTGGGCGGATAAGCCAGAATCACACTGCTTTTACTGACCAGGGGGGCAAAGAGTCGTTTTATTTCATTGGTGTCTGCATAACGAAGCGGGATGAGCTGGGTAACCACCCGGTCATCGGAAGAGACGGCTTCTTCCCTGAGACGGGTCTCGATGCTTTTGGTCCGTGCATCCGGCGAGGGAATGATTTTTACGACATCACCGGCCGGCACGGTGGCATACCCATGGACTTCCAGCACGGATTGGAAGACCTCGTAGGCCTCGTTAAGGGAAATTTTCGTGGGTGATATTATCGTAATCTTCCCCTTGACCCGCTGGTCGACGACAAAATTTTTCCCGGTCAACTCGCTGATAAATTTTATAAAGACGACGATATCGACGTTGTTAAAATCGATGGTAATATACCGCTCTGCCGCCTGGCCTGAATTCATAGACTCTTGTGTGGGTGAGTCTGTTTTCCCCGGTACCGGCATATTCGGCTGGGCTGAACCCTGTGAAATCGGAAAAATCAGTTGGAAAAAAACCGATACAAGGAGCATCCCAAGTGCAAACCCAGCGGTAAATCGATATTTTTTTCCATGGCCTGCCGTCAATCGACGTTCCATTTAAAAACCCTTCATCTGTTTATTTAATGGTGTAATTCATGGTTCTCAATCTTCCCCGTCGCTTGATCTGCAGGGTTGCCTGGGAAGAAGATTGCAGATTTTGATAAAAACCCAATGCATCGTCCACCGAACGGATATCGGTCTCATCCACCCCGACAATGATATCGCCGTTGCGAAGCCCCATCTTTCGAAAAATCGACCCTGGTTTAATCCCGGTCAGCATCAGACCGTCGGGTTTCCCATCGGTAAAATGGGGCCGGAATCTGACCTGCTTCATCAGCCCCTCGGTATCCTCCAGGGCTTTGACCACATCTTGGCGCTGTATGGAGAGATTTTGAGGCCGCTGCACCGGTTTTGTTTTACGGGATACCCGTGATGCCTTGCCACTCCGGAGTTTCTCGATTTCGAGAATCTCATCCCGCCCGTCTACATTCAAAACCACCTTTTCCCGCAGAATCATTTTTACAACTGCATTCTGTATGCTGTCTCCTACCCGGTAGAGATTCTGGGTCCGCCCTTTTGTCTCTTCGATGACAGCACAGGCCGCCTCGTTTTGGCCGATCACCGTTCCCCAAAGCTTCAGTTTCAATTCGGTCTGCTTCAGCGTATCCACCGCAACCGTTTTTACTACTTTTTCAGCCACCTCACCTGTTTTAAAAAGGTTACGCCCGGTAATCGGCTTATAGACAGATAGCGGGGGCACCGAGGCCTCCACCGAGGCACGGCTCCGGGTCCGACGGCTCGGCTGCGGGGCCGGGGTATCCATCCGTGCTACCAGCACGCCGTAGAGAGTTTCGACACTTAAATAGACAATCCCCGTCAGCAGCACAAGGTTTATGATGATAAAAATGCGTTTCATTTTATGTCGGCCCTGTTCACATCATCGAAAAGAAAAATTCGGTGCCTCCAATGTACCTCCGATACGAAAAGGCAGGTCACCCCGACCCGGCATCTGTTTAGAAAAAGTTTTTTTTGAAGATTCATCCGCAAAACCTGCCAGCAGCAGATGCTTCAGTTTCAACGATCCGGTCAGGTTCAAAAGGCTTTTACCGGCCGGCGCCTGAACCACTACGGTGCCGGTCATACGGCCATCGATCTGGGGGCCTTTATAACGGCAGCGTTTGATTTGAAGCCGAGCGCCGCGAAGGGCCATCTCTATGTCTATGGTCTCAAAGAAAACTTCTTTTAAACGGTTCGATATTTTCGATAGCACCGGCATTGCACAATCGGATATCGATAGTTTGATGTCGGCTGTCTGCCCCGATCCGGGCGAGGCGCTGAATACAATCGTTCCGTTGAGAAGACCGGATATCGTATCTTCCTGTTTTTCCTGAAAATAATTTAACCGTTCTATCTTCAGTTGTTCAATCCGGGCATCGATCTTGTTGATCGCCACCGGGCTGTTTGCAGTAAATGCAATGTCCCCGTCGACCCAACCGCCGTAAGCAGCTGCTGAAAACCGGACCCGGGGCTGTTCCCGGAAAACCGTCATATACCGCGGGCTAAGCCTTGCCGTATCCGCATTAAAAATCGCATCCCCCCGGTATGAGAGCGAGGGTGAACGGATCTCCAGCCCCGGAGGCAATACCGGTTTTATCTGGGCCATTTCGATACGGATGTCTGTTCGGCTCTCTTGAACCCAGGCACGCAGATAGTTTTTTACCGCGTCGGAAGGAAACCGTACATACAGAAAAACCGATGCGGTAATCGAAATATAAACTGCGTAAAACAGCCATTTACGGGTTCGATTCATGATTATTATATTTCAACGGCTTCCACTTGTAAAACGGCGTCGATGAGCGCCTTGTTCTTGCCCGTCTTTGTGATGGACGCCCTTTTGATGGTGATCGCATTCCGGGAAGTCTCAACACCGTATAGGTAATCGGTCAACGTCTTCAAATTTATCCCCTGGAGCTTCAATTCCACGATTGAAACCTTATATTCACTGTCTTTCTGAGCCGCACTGGACGGTTTCATATAGGCGATATTGTCTTTGATACCGGTATCTCTGGCCAGTCGATCCAGAAAAGAGAAGAGTGTAAATCCTTTTTGCCGTCGGGCATAACGTCGCTTCAACCGTTCGGCGCTCTGCATCAGATCCTGGTATTCCGCCTGAAGACCCCGCATCTGCATGAGGATATCGGTCTTGTGTTTAAGCGTTCTATAAAGACGCGATTGATAGTCCATGGCCGGGAACCAGACGAACCGGATCAGAATAAAGATCCCCACAACGGCTATGGCCGCAGACACGGCATACTTTTCACGTTTACTGAGTCGAATTGCCTTCATTCAATCCTTATTCTCTATACCCGGCGACACGTCCGGATCATAGCTCCGCCTTTAATTTGAACCGCACCCGGTTGTCCGAGCGATCGATATTTGCAGAATTGATCTTGACCGTTTTAAAAAACGAAATCTCGCTCAATCGCCCCTTGATGTCATCGACGGTGTTGAAGGTGTCGGTGTTTCCAGTAACCAGCAGGCTTCCCGGGCCGACAACCAGACGCGTGAACACCACATCGACCGTATCGGGTATCCGTTTGCTGATTTCGTTGAGCAGATCGATGACCCGGGCATCGGATTCAGGGTGAACCTGGAACAGGTTTGATTTTCTGTTCTTGTCCATCTTGACCCGCATCTGATGAAGCGGGTCGACGATCCTTTTGATATCCGGAAATGTCGTTTTGAAAATATCTGTTATCTGCCGGTCCAACCGGGTGATCTTGCCCTTTGTCTCATAGGCGTCAAAAAGAAGATTGGCAGCCCCCATCATCAGGATAATCGCCGCAAGGATCCCGGTCTTAAGCAGGTGTCGGCGGTTTTCAGCCCAATAGTTTCTGGGCGCAAAAGGCCCCTTTCTGAAATTGAATCCTTTCAACCCGTTTGCTTCTGCCAGCACCATTGCAGCAGCGTTGTCCGTACGGCAAGGTGCCCATGATTCCACCGCCTGGGGTTTGAGGGAAACCTGCGTGTTCAGCGCAACGATATCGACGCGTCGGGCCGGTATTCCGAGGCGATTGGAAATATCCGGCACCAAGGCTTCATCATCGGATCCGTTGCCGGTCAGCAATACGGCTTCCGGTTCAAAGTCGAGGGAGTTGGTCTCATCAAAAGCGTAAAGGGTCCGTTGGATGTCGGCACAGATGGATTGAATCCGTTCCGCCGGCTCCCGGGGGCCCGCCGGAAAGGAACGGACAAGGGCAATGTGACCGAGGGAAACGACAAATAACGTGCAGCTCTGAATCCCGATATCGATGATGAGTCCGTTTTTAAGCTCACCGGGCGGTTGGATCAGCCACAAGGCAATGCTGTAGCCGGATACGGTAATCACAGCAGGTACAATTTTCTGGGTGGACAAGAGGGCCAAATACTCTTCGATCCGGCTTCTCCGGATCGAGGCGACAAAAATCTCTGTCTGTGGGGAATCTCCTGGGGATGCCACCGGAAAATAATCGAGGAGCAGATCTTCAACCGGAAGCGGCAGGGTCGGTTCCAGTTCAAAGGGGAGGATCTGTTTGATCTTTTTTAAATCTTTAAACGGCACATGCAGGTTTCTGTAGAAAAACTGGCTCGCCGGCAGCGACATGATGCAGGTGGCGCCTTCGGTCTCGATGTTTTCAAGTAATGCGTTTAACGCATCGGACAATCCGTTTTCCACACCGTTAACGGATGCATATGCATGGGCTTCTATGTTGCTCCCCTTCAATCCACTCTTAAAAAGGACCGCCGAGATGGCATCCTCTCGAATATCTATACTCAGAATTTTTCTTGCCATATAGATCGCCCCGAAACGGTAAGTATGGACGCGCACTGATTACGAAGCCAATGCAACATTATAATATATGCTAATTTGTCTCCCAACTCAAGACCCTGCACGCCCATTTGCCGGTTTTCCCGCCCTGACGCCTTTCCAAAACGGCGATTGCCGTAAACTTCAAGGAATGCAGCCGGGCGGTAGCGGTAACCCGAAAGAGATCGCTGGCGGTTGTGATCATTTCTGCGGGAAGCGACAGATCACCCATGCCGGGGACTTCTTTATACCAGCCGGAGTTCGTAAGATTGCGGACATACTGATCACCGCTGATCTCCTGACGATAGTCGACAATCCCCTGTGCCAGATCCTCATTTTCTGACGGAAGCAGGGCGATGATCACCGGAAGCGGTGCCGTATTGATATTCACCTTCCCGCTGTAGGCGGATTCCGAAATGGAACCTGCACCGCTCCGCCCGTATACGGTCACAGCCCCATTGAGCCCCGGAATTTCTTCGGTGCCCCGGAAAAGCACCGGTGTCATACCCTTGACCCGCTGCAGCTCGGCCGCATACGGAATCGGCCCGTTTCTGGGAGTATAAGCCGGTTCGAGACCTTCATAATAGTCTGATTCAGCCCCCGACAACCCGGTTATGGCGTCATCATCTCCGGAGTCTAACCAGTCTTTGAGGGAATTGATGATTTCAACGACGTCCGTGTCGTCCAATGTGTCGTGTCTGGAGACGATCCAGCTGAGAAAACGCTCCCATAGACCCCGTTGGGGTTCAGAAAATTGCTGATCCCCGGTGTTGATCAATGCATTGATCTGAATCTTACCAAGTTCGTCGGTTATCTGAAACGTTAATTGCCCCTCTTCAAAGGGTATGTCCTGCAACGCCTCTTGAATCTTTTCAGGGTTTGCCCAATCCTCCTGGATCGAGTCAACTTCTGAATTCAACTTGTCTGTCACCAGCATGGCCATGGCGGCATGGATCCCGGCAGCGGTCATCTGGGTGAGCGTAATACGGTCGCGCGCAGCTGCTGTTGAGACCACCCTGGAACGCACCCTGCGGTTTACCTCCAAGGATACGGTCACCAAGAGGGTTGCGATGGTGATGGTCAGCAACAGGGCGATACCTCGAGAATTTAGAGGTTTACTTTTATCCATGGCAAAATTTTCACTCAGCTTTGACACGATATACCGGAAGTGCCACCCGGGTTTCAAAAACATACGGATGCGATGCATCCCCAAATTCCAGTTCGATACCGACCGATCTGGGTGTCGAGTATTTAAATTCATCCTGGTCCGAATCCCAGCTGTCCGACGGCTCTCCTTCTTCATCATAAAGACGGATCACAAAAGATCTCACCCGCCGGCATAAAACCGGATCCGTCGATTTCTCCTCGAAAGCCGGGTATGGGAATAATTTATCCGACCGCCTCAGCACATACGTGTCATTATCCGCAGGTTGGACATAGTAGATGATTTCCGCGATGCCGCCGGACAATTTGTTGCCAAAAGGAAGGTGCGCAAAGGCGGTGAATCGGAGTTTTGAAAAAATGTTGCCGCCGTCTGCGTTCGAATCTCCCACAAACCGATGGGGGTCTCCCGGGCCGTTCATATCCGGCGGTTTGTATGCGATTTTCTCGGTAACATATACGGATTGAAGATCGAGCAGTATCCGGTGAAGACAATTTTCCGCCATCCGGTAATTGGTCGCGTACTTCTCTATGGTTTCAACCTTTGAAAAGACGGCATCGTAGGCACCCAGCACCGTGCTCATAACAATGGCAAAGATAAAAATGGCAATGAGAATTTCAAAGAGGGTAAAACCGAATGATCCTTTTTTACGCAGGGGCACCCGGTTAAACAGATCGGCTTTCATTCTCTTTTCCCATAAGGCGCCCAGGACCTGGCTGTCTTTAAAAAAGGCCATCTTTTTTGAGAGGTATCTATTCTGGAATAAATCGGTACGTGCGCAGCGCATAGACATCTTCACCGTTATGATAAGAGACCCGGATATCGATCCGCTTCAAATCTTTTCCGAACGCCTCTGACGTGACATCGTCAACGGCTATCTCCCATGTGTACTCGGGATACCCCTCTCCATAATCACCGGTATTATCCGGCACCGCATCTGCAGAGACAGCATCATACTCCGCTAGTTTTCCCTGGGCCAGAATCGGTGCAAGGGTGTTGAAGTTGGTGGTTGCGCTCATGGATATCGTCTGGCCGTGCAATTTAAATACACTGGTGAAAACAATGGCGATGATGGATACGGCCGTCAGTATTTCCAGCAGGGAAAATCCCTTATGACCGGCATCTTTTTTCAATTGCCGAACCCCTTGTATTCATTGTACAGCTCAACCCGCGACAGGAAGGGCTCGATCCCCAGGGATACCTTCTCGCCGCCGTTTGCGTCCATGTGTATAAAGGCCTGATCGGAGTAACCTCTCCTGTAAAAATAAATCCCGGCCCGATCCATGGATACGTTTCCCCTGTCCGGAAATTCAACACCCGAGAGTCTGACTTCTTCGGGCAACCGGTACGCCTTCAGCATCGCATCCTCACGTTCGGCTTCGGTCATGGATTCATCGGTTATCCAGAGCCGATTGTCTCCCATGTCGACATGGAGCTGATACTGTTTCTGCTCACGAAACGCCTTATCTTTTAAGGCCGATACGGTCATCATTATCCAGAGCGAGGCTTTATCCACGGGATCGGCAAGAAAGGCATTGTGAAATCGCGGGAGTGAAAAAAACAGAATGATGCTGATGAGAGATATGACAACAATTAACTCTATGAGGGTAAATCCGGATGGATGTTTCGGTGACATCCGCATGGGGATTTTTCTGCAGTTGGCCAAAGGCTAGTCAATCTCCCAGTTGTTTATATCTTTGTTTTTTCCGTCACCGCCCTGCACACCGTCTGCGCCGTATGAAATGATGTCATGATCACCATGAATGCCGGGTGAGAGGTAAATAAAGTCATTTTTCCATGGGTCTTTGGGTAACTTTCCTTTTTCCAGATACCCGTCTTGACGCCATTTTTTCGGGATGGTTCCTGTCTCGGGTTTTTCGATCAACGCTTGAAGTCCCTGTTCCGTATCCGGATACATGCCGGTGTCTAACCGATAGAGCTTAAGGGCCGTTTCGATACTCTCAATCTGCATTCTGGCTTTGAGTTGTTTGGCCTCATCGGGTCGACCCATTAGCCGTGGGACAATCAATCCGGCCAAAATCCCTAGAATAACAATCACCACCATCAGTTCTATGAGGGTAAAACCGAATGAATTCAATCGCTTCAGGTATGGTTTGGCTATCATCAATCCCCCGTTTTCTTGTTGTCCCGTTTTCCTGCGCCTTCGATTCAGAGCCATGCCGAAACCGTCGCTAAAAACGATATTCGACACAAAGCCTGACATGCTTTACCGCAAATAAGGGGTTCGGTTCTTGTGCTTCCACCGACAGTCGTTGTCTTTTATGGTAATAACGGTGTGTATGATAACGAGAAACCCGTATCAATTCAAGCGAAACTTATAAGCGGTATGCTTATATTCTCCTGGCCCCATGCCCTCTGCTCTCTGCCGGGATAACCCACGAAGCAGGATACAAACCCCTCATAGGATTCTCCTGTGCGGATGGAATCCAAATGCAGCGACCCTGCCGGTAACGGCCTGGAAGATTGACACGACCGGGAGATTCCGTCATACTCTGATAAAATTTGCTTTGCCGACATGAAATACCTTTCGATTCATAAATACATCCCCCGTCTGCTCTTCATCACACTTCTCGTGTGGCCGGGACACGCAGAAACTGTAGGGTCCGCTGCAAAACCGGTGTTTCAGATCACGTTTCAGCGCGGAAAACTCACACTCGAAGCAGCAGAGGCATCACTGGAGGCTGTTGTCGACGGAATTTACCGTGAATTTTCGGTCTCAATATCAGGGCTCGATAAGAAGAAATCGGAGCGGATAAACCTCCTGGTGGAAGGGACATCGCTGGAAGCGGTGCTCAGGCGTCTGTTTCAAAAGATGGGTAAAAAGAATTTCGCCTTTGAGTTTAAGGGCAACACATTAAAACATGTCTCTGTCCTGCCGGAATCCAGCGCCCCCCCAAATCGCCCGCCGCCGCCCCTGAATCCGCAATCGACAAAGGCAGCCTCTTCCGGCAGTGTTGAGGTCCTGGAGGTCATTGAGGGGACCCAAGCTGAGATTCTTGGACTTCAAAAGGGCGACCGCATCCTGGAATATGACAAGATCCCCCTGACCCGTGCATCCGAATTGGTAAAAGAGACAAAAATGCGTGAATCTTTTGAAACCGTGGAAATCCTGATTCTCCGAAAGGGTGAACGGGTGCGGTTTTTCTTTAACGGCGGATATATGGGGGTTCGGATAAAGACGGTAAAAGGGCTTCCGGAGGCACCTGCCCCTTAATACCCGGCGGCTATGGATGATAATTACCTGTGGAAACGGGTGACATCCACGGAGCGGTTTTTACCGAAATCGCTGCATAAAACCGATGAGCATTGTTCTGAACCCCTTAACATGTTAAGTGGTGAAAATAATTTCTGAATCCCGTATGAGGGCTGGTAAAAATGTACCAGAATTTTTTCGGGTTTAAGGAAAAGCCCTTTAAACTCGTACCGAATCCAACGTACCTATTCTTGAGCAAAAGCCATGAAGAGGCGCTTGCACATCTTACCTATGCCATCACCCAGGGAGATGGCTTTGTTAAGATAACCGGGGAGGTCGGCACCGGGAAAACGACCTTGTGCCGGGCATTTCTTGAAAATCTCGATGAAACCACCGAAGCCGCCTACATTTTCAATCCCAAGCTGAATTCCGTCCAATTGCTCAAAGCGATCAATGACGAGTTCGGCATCCCGTCAGGTGCCGACAGCATCAAAGCGCTCATCGATACGTTGAACGATTTCCTTATGTCGCAAAAGGCCCAGGGGCGGAAGGTGGTTCTGTTGATCGATGAGGCTCAGAACTTATCCCCCGCTGTTCTGGAACAGATCCGACTGCTCTCGAATCTGGAAACCACCCGATCAAAACTGTTGCAGATCATCCTGGTCGGACAACCGGAGTTGGATCAGATCCTCAATTCAAAAGATCTCAGGCAGCTCGGGCAGCGGATAAATCTCTCCTGTCGGCTGATGCCGCTGTCCGGTCAAGAAACCCGGGAGTATATTCAGCACCGGATCAATATCGCCTCCTGGAAAGCCCGGGTAAGATTTCCGAACAGCGCTTCCCGTATCGTCTATAATTATTCCAACGGGATACCCCGCCTGATCAATATTGTCTGCGACCGGACCCTGTTGATGGCTTTTGGGGCCGGCCAGGATAAAATCTCCGGGAAAACCGTAAAGACCGCCGTAAAAGAGATTGGAGACACCGACAGACAGATGTCGAATCGGTTTTTTCATGGGAAAAAAGCCGCACTGCTCCTTTCGATTGCCTGTCTTTTCCTCATATGGGTCATCATTACGCCTCCGGATATTATCAACACCGTGGCTTCAGTAAAGGTTCTCGAAAGCAAGAAACGGGTCGTTGTTCAAAAGATGCCTCCGGAACCTGAAATAATAAAACCCGAAATACCGGCACAGCCCCCTGCCCGGGAAGTAATCGCGGTTGCACCGGATCCGGAAATTTCAACACCGCCCCCGCCCCCGGGGCCCGTCATCGCTCCGGCTGAACCGGAAAAGATATGGGTAAACGACCCGGCAGCACCAAAAGATGTGCAAGATTTTATAGGCTTGCTTAATGGCCTGGAGCCCCGGAAAACCCGCTATAATGCCTTCAAGGCCGTGGTGGACTTGTGGGACATCGCCGGTGGAATCAATCCGGAGCTAAACAGCGCAACAGACCACCAGCTATTCTTCCGTCTTGCCGCCAAGCAGAGCGGTCTTTTAACCCAGCGGATCGTGTGCGATCTTGATCTGATAAAAACAATAAATCTTCCGACCATACTCGAATTTCTACCCGATGAAAGCAGGGACCCGGTATATCTTACCGTCAGCAGACTGGAAAACGACAGGGTCACCTTGATAGGAGACGGTTCCGGCCGGGGCATTACCATCGAACCGGAAATTCTGAACAGGTACTGGACCGGTGTTACCTATGTTCCGTGGAAAAACTTTCTGGTGTTTACCGGAGAAATACCGAATTACGCAACAAAAGACGATATTCTGACATTAAAAAAATTGATGAAAGATATCGGATTCACACAGCTTGATTTCAGCCCGATTTATGACGAAGAAACACGACGGACCGTTGAGGAGATTCAGCAAAAACACGGTCTCCTCGTTGACGGTGTGGTGGGTCCCTTGACAAAGATCGTGCTCTATAATGAAATCGAATCGCTTTTCAAACCCCACATCCTTGCAGAATCGACACAGGCTGCCGACCCATCACAGACCCGGGCAAAGGCTTTGGAGACCGGATTATAAATTTTGAACTCTAAATTTTAGATGACACCGTGAGTTCCATATTAAAAGCACTGCGAAAGATTGAGTCGAAAACACCGGTCCCGGAAGGGGTCGGGAAATGGCCGTATAACGCCGGCCCGGACGATAATTCCGGCAGACGGACCGGTGCCGGCCGCTATCGGACAGGCCTTTTGTTCGCGCTCTGCCTGACGATCTCCTTGGGCGGGGCCGGGTATGTTTATAAGAAAAAACCGGAAATCTTCGACACTTTATTAAATAACAAAAAAATTAAACCCCCTGCACCCACAGGAGATATTGAGGCATCTGTTGTCCCTAAAGCCGAAACAGAGGTTGCTCCCGGCCCTGCAATGGAAAAACGAAAACGTCTCGCTCCGCCCCGGCCAGCCCGGAAAACAGCGGCGCCGGTGGTGTCACCCCGGAGAAGAACCACACCCCGGGCCGCCGGGTCGCCGGAAAAACCTATAATTGGTGATTCCCGGCTAAAACTGCTGCAAAAAGCCTCTCCCCAAAAACCGAACAGGGATGTTGTGGCCCGGTCGGCAAAGGCTCAACCATCGAATCAAAGAATGGTTCAGCCCCGGCCAGCCCGGAGAAGAACCACACCCCGGGCCACCGGCTCGCCGGGAAAAATCATTATTGGTGACTCCCGGCTAAAACTGCAGGCCATTGCATGGTCCAGCGATTCGAAGCAACGCATCGCCGTAATTAACGGGCAGGTCCTAAGGGAAGGAGATGCTGTCGACGGCATTCTCGTCTCTGAAATCGGGCGGGAAGACGTCACCGTAAAGGAAGGAGGACAACTCCGGAAACTGGTCTTCAGGGTTCAGTAGCACTCGTCACTACTGTACCAGTTGGTTCATCTCGAATATGGGAAGGCATATGGAGAGCACAATAAAACCGACGATAACGGCCATCACAAGGATCATGAGCGGCTCCAGCAAGGAAGTCATCCGCATGATGGAAGATTCCACCTCGATCTCGAAAATATCGGCGACTTTGTTGAGCATGATCTCAAGATCACCGCTCTGCTCACCCACCTGGATCATCTGAATACAGAGGCTTGGAAACACTTCCGTAGCGTCGAGGGCGGTCCCCAGGCCCTGGCCTTTACCGACTTCCCGGGAGGCAAATTCCACCGCTTCAGCCGCCAGTTCATTCCCTACGATATTTTTTACAATCCCCAGGGCGGGCAGCATGGACACCCCGTTTTCAAGAAGGGATCCGAGGGTTCGGGCAAACCGGGCGGCTGCCAGCTTTTTCACCAGAGGCCCGGCTACCGGAAAAATGAGAATGATACTGTCGATTTTCCTGCGCCCCTTTTTCCGCCTCTTCATACCCTGGAAGAGAACAAATATACCGACCACAGCCACCGCCAGCAGCCACCAGTAGGATTTTAACAGGTCGCTGACGCTGATCAGAACACGCGTCGGGGTGGGTAGAACCTGGTTCAAATCCTCAAAGATTACGGTGATTACGGGGACAATGTAGGTTAATAGAAAAAACAGAATCATGGACCCCACCAACGACATCAACACCGGGTAGGCGAGCGCGGTTCGAACCCTGTTTTTGAAAGACTCCTGTTTTTCAGTGATATCGGCAAGCCGTTCCAGAACGATCTCCAGGGTACCGGAAGTCTCCCCCGCATGCACCATGTTGACAAATAGTGGCGAAAAGGTTCGTGCGTATGGCCCCAGTGCATTGGAAAAGCTCTGCCCCCCCACAATGGCATCTTTTACCTGGGCGAGTATTTTTTTCAGTGCGGGTGATTTGGTCTGGGGGATGAGGGTTTCGATGGCTGAAACCAGGGGAAATCCGGCTCCCACCAGGGCAGAGAGTTGGCGCGTCATCATGGCCACCTCGGAGGGTCGGACCCGCTGAAAGAGCCTTGAAATGGATATGGACCCGTGCCCCTTTTTAACAGCCGTATCCACGGTTTCGGAAACAGATACCGGATAGAGTTCGGAACCTCTCAGTTTTTGACGGGCAGCGGATGTTCCTTCGGCATCGATGATGCCGGAGACTTTTTTGCCTTTTACATTGAGGGCGGTATACTCGTAGACCGGCATCGGATAGAACACCTCTTTCCCATGGTTTTTCAGGTCCCAAAAGTATATCGAAAGGGATTGTTTTTGTAAATAGTCTGTGAGTTTCAGCATTTTTTACTTGATATCTCCATTTATCTATGTAAAATGGAGTTATGTATACCAGAACGCTTAAATCTCCTCCAAATAAAAGCTTTTTCCTTTTCGGACCTCGGGGTACCGGAAAAACAACCTGGGTCAAGGCCACATTCCCAAGCGGTATCCTGATCGATCTTCTGGATTCCGCACGTTACAACTCTTTGATTGCAGCGCCGCAACGCCTGGAAAATTTCATACCGCCTAATTTTGACAACTGGGTTATCATAGATGAAATACAGCGAATCCCTGAATTACTCAATGAAGTTCACCGTCTGATTGAAAATCGGGGTATCCGATTTGTCCTTACAGGCTCAAGTGCAAGGAAACTGCGCAAAAAAGGGGTAAATCTCCTGGCCGGCAGGGCGGTCACCCGTTCAATGCATCCACTCTCAACAGAAGAGCTGGGTGATGTTTTCTCCCTTGATCATTCCCTTCAATACGGCTTGCTGCCCTCTGTATATACAGAATCAGATCCGATTGATTATTTGAACAGCTATGTGAATACGTATTTGCGGGAAGAGGTTCAGCAAGAAGGCTTGACCAGAAACCTGCAAACATTTGCACGCTTTCTGGAGACCGCCAGTTTTTCACAAGGCGGGCAGCTCAATATCTCTGAAGTGGCCAGGGAGTGCAGTGTAAATAGAAAACTATCTGAAGAATATTTCCGCATCCTTGAGGATCTTCTTCTTGCATACCGACTGCCTGTGTTTACCAAGCGCGCCAAAAGACGCATGACAACGCATCCAAAATTCTACCTGTTTGATGCCGGGGTTTTTCGCACCATACGCCCCAGAGGTCCACTCGACCGGCCCGAGGAGATTGACGGAGCTGCACTTGAGACGCTGATATTTCAGGAACTTCGAGCGGTTATTGATAATTACCGGATGGGGTATAATCTCTATTATTGGCGGACATCAAACAACCATGAAGTTGATTTCGTGCTCTATGGGGAACAAGGATTGATAGCTATCGAAGTCAAGCGGGCATCCATTGTCAGACGAAGGGACATGTCGGGGCTCAAAGCATTTCTCAATGATTACCCCATGGGTAAGCCGTATCTGTTTTACGGGGGTTCGGATCATCTTTTTGAAGACGGCATCGAACACATCCCCCTGGAAAAGGCGATCGTAAATCTGCCCTGCATCCTAAATACCGATCTTGTAAAGAATACCGGGTCAACAGGTTGAAATTCCTGAAACCGTGCTTTACTCCCGAACCCTGAATCTTTCAGTCCGTCCGCAGGAGGCGTGCCGCAAAAAAGCCGTCCATGCCATGGAGATGCGGATAGGTCGAAAAAAACCCATCGGGCCGGATAAACGGCCGAACCGCCACGGGATAGGATGCGTACGCCTTATCCATAGTAAATTCCGGGTGATGCTTTAAAAACGTTTTTAAAACGGCATCGGTCTCCTCCGGTTCAAAGCTGCAGACCGCATAGACCAGTGCCCCGCCCTTTGCAACCGCATCTGAGACGGAATTTAATAATCGGATCTGTCTATCGGCGCAGGCACTCAAGTCCTTTTCGCTTACCGACCACCTGGCATCCGGATTCCGGCGAAGAACCCCCAGGCCTGAGCAGGGGGCGTCGAGCAGCACGCATCGATACGCGGCGGTAAGGTCATCCCCCATCCCGGTGTTAAGATCCTGGGTAACCGTTTTTACGTTTCCGACCCCCAGCCGGTCCATCTCGGCTTCGAGTCGATCCAGCTTGATACGGCTCCTGTCCATGGCGATCACACGCCCCTGCCCTTTCATCAGCTGGCTCAGATGCCCGGTCTTTCCGCCCAGACCGGCACATGCATCCAGGACATTGTCACCGGGCTCCGGATTCAACAGAATAGAGACCAGCTGGGCCGCCTCGTCCTGGACCTGAAACCATCCATCCTGAAACCCCTTCATGTCCGGGATCGATTTACCCGGGCGTCGAACCGAAACCCCGTCCGGAGCATAAACGGTTGCCGCGGCATGTTCAACATCATCCCCCAGGGCGTGCAGCAACCGGGTCCGATCCGTCCGGAGGCTGTTGGTGCGAAGGGTGATGGGGGGGATGGTATTTATGGCATCGCAGAGCGCCGCTGTCTCCGCCATCCCGAAGCGTTTCCGCCACCTTTTTAACAGCCATTGGGGAAAGGATTTTTCAATGCTCAAACAGAGGATCGGGTCCTTTTTAAGATCCGGGAATATAACGTCTTTATGGCCCCTGGCAAGGTTTCGAAGCAGGCCGTTTACAAACCGGACCACCCATGGGGCTCCTACAGATTTTGCCATCTCCACCGATGTGTTGACCGCAGCAGAGGCAGGAATCCTCTCCATATAAAGGAGCTGAAAAGCGCCCAGGCGGAGAATATTTAATATGCCCGGGTCGATGCGGCGAAGGGGTGTTTTTGAAAAATGTTTTATAAACCAATCCAGGCGTCCGCGCCACCTGAGTATACCGAAAACCAGTGCATTGAACAGCGCCTGATCTTTTCCCGAAAGACCACCGCCCCTTTCAGCGGCCGTTTCCAGTATCTGATCCAGTGTCCGGTTGCCTTTCTCAAGGCGCGTTAAAACCTGCAGGGCATCATATCGCGGGTCCGGCTTCAGCAAAACTGAGATCCCACGGGGACCTTACAGCCCTGGAGAAATGCCTTGATGGGCATCCGCTTTCCCGACGCCCCCTGTATTTCCATAATCGATAGAAGCCCTTTTCCCGCTGCGATCCGCAACTCATCCGGAAATCCCCGAACCACGGTGCCGGGCAGGCTGTCATGGTCTGTAGCAAGGGCTTCACCCCTGAACAGCTTAAGGCGTTTGTCTTCAAGGAATGTAAAGGCCCCCGGCCACGGCGTCATTCCCCGGATAAATGCTTCGATCCGTTCGGCGGGCAGGGTCCAGTCGATTCTGCCGTCCTTTTTCCGGAGCATGGGGGCATAGGTGGATGCAGAATGCTCCTGGGGGGTTGGAACGATATCGTTTTTTAAGAGCCGCTCCAGTGTCCTAATCAGAAGATTCGCGCCGATATCGGTCAGGCGATCGTGCAGACTGTCGGCAGTGTCCAGGGAGGCTATGGGTGTGGCTTCCATTGAGAGGATATCTCCGGTATCGAGCCCCTCGTCCAGGTTCATGATGGTGACGCCGGTCTCTTTTTCCATGTTGATAATGGCCCACTGGATCGGAGCAGAACCCCGGTATCTCGGCAGCAGGGATGCATGAACATTTACCGCACCCATTTTCGGGATCTCCAGGATGTTTTTCGGCAAAAGCTGTCCAAAGGCCACCACAACGATAATATCCGGCTGAATCTGCTCGATAACGTGCCGGACGTCTCCGGCCCGGATCGATTCGGGCTGAAGAACTTTAAGACTGAGGGCCTCTGCTGCTGTTTTCACCGGAGGTGCCAGCATTTGACGTCCCCTGCCCTTTGGGCGGTCCGGTTGCGTCATAACCAGCTGGATATCGAACCCGTTTTGATGAAGCGCTTTGAGGGAGGGGACCGCAAAATCCGGAGTCCCCATAAAGATAAGATTCAAGGCTCTAATTTATTCCTTTGAGTTGTTTGCGGACCCTTTTCTTGTAAAGTTCCCGTTTCAATTTGCTTATTCTGTCGATAAAGAGCGTGCCGTTTAAATGATCGATTTCATGCTGCAGAACGGTGGCCAGAAAATTATCAGCCTCAAACCGTACGGGGTTTCCGTCCCGGTCGAGTCCTTCCACAAGAACAAGTTCGGAACGTTTGACATCCGCACGATAGTCCGGAACGCTCAAACAGCCCTCGTCTTCTGAGAGAATCCCGCCCTGGCTGTCGATGATTTCAGGGTTGATCAAAACATTCAGCTCCCGGGTTTCCTCCCGCTGGGCAACATCGTAGACCAGGATGCTCATGTCGATACCGACCTGGACAGACGCCAACCCGACCCCGGGGGCCAGATACATGGTTTCCGCCATGCGGTTGATGATATCCTGGGTGGTGCCATCCACATCCGTTACCGGTTTGGCCGGTTTTTCGAGAAATTTGTCCGGGTAGGTATAGATTTTAAATACGGACATGTTATCTTGCCCTCCATAAAGTACTACGGCACATCCTTGTCGTATGCAACCTTGAGTATATTGATACCGGTGATAACCGCCGAAACGATACCGATCATAATTATCGGTATCATCTGAATGGCGTGATTGGCCAGTGTAAATCCGGCCGCATCCCGGGCCGAAACCCCGAACAGCGATAATGCAAAAACACCGCCCGCTTCCCAGACTCCCCAGAATCCCGGAACCGATGGGAGCGCAATAAAAAAACAGATAATAACAAATACGGCGGCAAGCTGAAGAAACGAAAGCCCGTTTACCCCGGGACACCCCAGGGCCATCACGTAGATGGAAAGTGCGGCCAGATACCATACCCCAATAGAGAGCAGGATACAGGCGATCATCTTTTTAGGGTACCGGACCAGGGAAAACCCTCTGGCAAAATTATCGACCACCCCGGCCAGGGGCCGGCTGACCCTGCAACGAATACTTTCCCGCCCCTCTTGGCTGATAAAAACAAACAGCCCGGGCGCTTTCATAATCAGGCGGTTGATAAGATTGCGGGTTTTTTCAATGGTCACCATGACAATACCCGCGATCAACACCAGGCAGAGTTTCAACATGCCGCTTCCGATCATCTCTAATGTTTCCCGATCCAGGCGATACTTACCAAAGGAGATAAAGAGATCCGGTTGAATCGGAACGGTGGCCAGCACCACCACAAAAAGGGAGATGAGTATACAGATATCAAAGACCCGTTCCGCGGCAACGGTGGCCAGTCCTGCCGAGAAGGGAATTTTTTCTCTCTGGCGCAGAATCACCGGTCGGGCCACCTCCCCGACGCGCCCCGGGAGAATGCAGTTGATCATAAAGCCGATCATCAGCGGATGAAATGCCTGCCAGAAACCGATCTGCTGGATGGATGCCAAAATGATCTGCCAGCGAATGACTCTCAGGGCAAAACTGATCAGCGCAATCGCAACAGACGGTATCACCCAATAGTAGTTGATGGAACCCAGATAGGATAAAAGATCCGACAACGGAACGTTTCTAAACGCAAGATAAAGGGCTGCTGCCGACAGCCCGACACTGGCAAAAAGAGAGATGGTCAGATTCCGTTTCATAGGGCAGTCAGGCTAATCCGTGAGGGTGTCGAAGGAAACCGAAAGAATCTGCTCGGCCGATTCTATGTCCTTTTGAATCTGTTGGGAAAGCTCGGCGACATTGTTAAATTTCATCTCATCTCGGATCCGGTGGATGAAATTAACGCGTATCTGTTCTCCGTAGATGCTTTCATTAAAACCGATGATGTGAACCTCAACGGTAAACTGGCAATCATCAAAGGTGGGACTGTATCCGATGTTTGCAACGGCCTTGTAGCAGATCCCCTTCCGCTCGACGGTAACGGCGTAGATGCCGTTTTTTGGGCAGAGTTCGTCCTGGAGGGTAATGTTTGCCGTGGGACATCCCAAGAGTTCCCCTCCCCGGTTGCGGCCGCTCACGACGTTTCCCCGGATCTGGTAATGACGACCCAGCAGCCGGTTGGCATCGGCGACCTTGCCGTCAATGACCAGCTCCCGGATCAAGGTGCTGCTGGCGCGTCCGGCCAGACTGGTCGGTACCCGTATCCATTCGGCCACAATCACCTCAAAACCGAGCCGTTTGCCGTCGGATTTGAGGGTATCCAGTGTCCCCTCCCGATCCTTTCCGTATGTGTAATCTTTGCCCACAACCATGGCCTTCATTCCGATACGCTTTACCAGAAGATCTTCCACAAACGAACGAGCCGATACGGCTGCAAATTCGGAAGTAAAGGGCATACAGATAAGGACATCGATTCCGGTCCGTTTAATAAGCTCCAGTTTCTGCTCATTTAACGTAATTAAAGGGGGCTGACCGTTCTGTTTCAACACCCGGAGGGGATGAGGGTCAAACGTCATGGCGATGGATGTGCCGTCGATCTCCTTTGCCTTCTGGATCACCTCATTGAAAAGGGCCTGGTGGCCGATATGCATTCCGTCGAAGTTTCCGATGGTGACAACGGCGTTCCGATAGGGGGTGCCGATATTTTCCAGTTTTTCGATAAGTTCCATTTTTCTTTTATTCATAAACCATTATCTGCTTGACACAATTATTAAACACGAATATATAAATTATCTTGTGTTTTAAAGCAATCTTTTTTCAAACCGCGTGCCGAAGTGGCGGAACTGGTAGACGCGCTAGGTTCAGGGTCTAGTGTCTGTATGGACATGGGAGTTCGAGTCTCCCCTTCGGCACCAAAAAATAACCATCCAGAGCGCAATTACAATATTGCGCTTTTGTTTTTAAAACGCGTATCGTCAACGCTGACAGGTCATTCCTTATGAGTTGGTTCGGGAAAATGGTCGGGGGAACTATCGGTTTTGCCCTGGCAGGCCCCTTGGGAGCCATAGCCGGAGCAGCATTCGGTCATGCATTCGATTCCACGGCAAATTCCGAAAGGCGGGTAGAACAGGCGTATCTGTCCACCGGTGAAGCCGCCCAGATGACTTTTTTTGTGGCCACGTTTTCAATGCTGGCAAAGCTTGTAAAAACGGACGGGCGCATCGAGAAAGAAGAGATCGATACCATTGAGCGGTTTATGGTAGACGATCTGAACCTGACCCCGGAAAGCCGACAATACGCCCGGAATATCTTTCAGACGGCTTTGCAATCCCATGAAACCTTTGAAGGGCTTGCCACCCAGTTTTATCAACAGTTCAGATACCAGGCGCAATTTCTCGAGCTTATCATCGATATTATGTTGAGAGTCGCCATTTCAGACGGCGCAATCACCGATGTTGAGGAAAAGGTGATTCTCTCGGCGGTTCGGATATTCAATTTCAGCGATGCAAAATACCGGCAGATCCGGTCAAAATATGTCAATGAGGTTGAAAAGTATTATGCGGTGCTCGGTTGCCGCCCCAACGATTCCCAGGAAACGATCAAGCAGCAGTACCGAAAGCTCGCCCAGGACTATCATCCGGATAAAATAGTCTCCAAAGGACTCCCCGAAGAATTTGTCAAATTTGCAAACGACAAATTCAGAGAAATCCAGGAGGCTTACGATGTCGTCAAAAAGGAAAGAAGGATGTAATAGCAATACATTGAATATTTACAGGCGCCAATTCGTTCGAAACCTATTCAATAATAAATATTCAATCCCCTATACGAGTCCCTGGTCCAGCATCGCCCCCACCACTTTTTCAAATCCGGCAATATTGGCGCCGTTCAGATAATTGCCCGGCGTGCCGTATGTTTCTGCCGCATCCAGACATGTCTGGTGTATACTCTTCATGATAATCTGGAGCCGTTGCTCGACTTCCTGTCGCGGCCAATTCAGACGCATGCTGTTTTGAGACATCTCCAGACCGGATACCGCCACACCGCCGGCGTTGGCCGCTTTTCCGGGCGCATAAAGGATGTCGCTGTCCAGGAATATATTGATGCCGCCCGGCGTGGTCGGCATATTCGCCCCTTCACTGACCAGCGAGACATTGTTGTTTACCAGATTCTGAGCGTCTTTTTCATTGATTTCATTTTGCGTTGCGCATGGAAAGGCGCAGTCTGCGGCATGGTTCCAGAGAGGATTGGAATCTGCAGACAGATCTGCCGGCAGATAGACCGCTTCGGAATATTTTTCCGTATACGCTTCGATTCTTCCCCTCTTTATGTTTTTTAAGGTCATGACATATTTTAGTTTTTCCCTGTCAATCCCTTTCTCATCATACACATAGCCTGAAGAGTCCGAGAAGGTAACGACCTTTCCGCCAAGTTCGATAATTTTCTCGGCGGTATATTGCGCCACATTGCCGGAACCTGAAATCAGACAGGTTTTCCCCTCAAGGGTCTCATTACGGGTTCCAAGCATCTCGGATGCAAAAAAAACGCAACCGTAGCCGGTTGCCTCCGGTCGGATAAGGCTGCCGCCCCAGCTGATGCTTTTTCCGGTCAGCACTCCGGTAAATTCGTTCCGGATTTTACGATATGCACCGAATAAATATCCGATCTCCCTTGCACCGACACCGATATCACCTGCCGGCACATCCGTATTCGGGCCGATGTGGCGCTGCAGTTCGCTCATGAAACTCTGGCAGAAGCGCATCACTTCATAATCCGATTTTCCCTTGGGATCAAAATCGGAACCGCCCTTCCCGCCGCCCAGCGGCAATGTGGTAAGTGCGTTTTTGAACATCTGTTCAAAGGCCAAAAATTTCAGAATCGAAAGATTTACCGACGGGTGGAAACGGAGGCCTCCCTTATATGGCCCCAGGGCGCTGTTCATCTCTACCCGATATCCCCGGTTGACGTGAATCTCGCCCCTGTCATCCATCCAGGGGACTCTAAAAATAATGATCCTCTCAGGTTCGACAATCCTTTCCAGGATTTTTTCATGCCGATATTCAGGATTTTTCTCAAGAACGGGTTTTATGGACTCCATCACCTCTCTGACTGCCTGATGAAATTCGGTCTGTCCGGGATCTCTGGCCTCGATGACACTTAAAGTTTCTTCCATGGCATGCTCCTTCCATTGAAAAAAGGTTCTGGTCTATCGCCCCATAAGATACGTTACCAAGCCATCAGATATCGATATCCCGCTTCCGGCGGGGTCAAAACAAATGCCGCCGCTTGCCGGGAAACCGCATGTATCACTATATCACAACAACGGGATGCGGTTCAATTACAGAATAAAAAACATATTGTCCAGCTTGATTTGATCATAAAGAAAATATATGGTATGTTTCTGAAAAAATAGAGAATAGTTGTAATTATCCTTCAACCTTCCAACGCAGGACACTCATCATGAAGAACCATGATGCATCGGTGGACCGGAGATCGGAAGAAAGAACACATGATGATCGCTTCTTTAGCGTGGAATTTTCGAAAAAAGGTCTGGATGCGATATACCAATTCAAAATATGGAATATCTCAACCAAGGGCATGTGTATTCTTGTAAAAGAAGACTCTGCCCTGATTGGGCACCTGACCGCCGGAGATGTTCTGAATATGAAATACTATCCGTCGGACGAATCGGGTCCTCTGCAGAAATCCATGACAGAGATCACACATATCACAAAGGATACTGAAGGGAAATTTAAGGGGCATTATCTCGTCGGTCTGTCGATACAAAGCCGATAATGAGACACGATATGTACAAGCAGAAAAAGATCGTTATCGGCGCCGCCCTCATGCTTCTGCTTGCCGGGATCTATATCGGAATACAGTACTATGTCGATCGATCCGCAACAGATCTTGTCGACCGCGCACTTGAAAAAGCATCTGCTTTTGCAGAAATCCAGTACAAAGACCTGACCGTCGATCTGTTCAAAAGACGCTTCCGCCTTGAGAAAATCCGGCTATCCCCCAAGTTTTTCGATGATAAAATTATCATTGATGATTTAACACTGCATCAGGGAAATAAAGGTTCGAAAACCGCTGAAAATATCCATGTGCAGGTAAACGGCATCCGGATCGATCCGGCACATCCCGGAGGGGTTTTAAAACCGGTACTTCGGGATGTCGGGTATGAGAATATCCGGATCAATCTTGAGTTAAACGGCTCATATGATGCGGAAAAACAAATTTTAGAGATCACACATCTCAAGGCCGGGGCTGAGCAGGTGGCAGAAGCGGAACTGAGGCTTCGACTGGAAAACATAAATCTTGATCAGATCCAAACCGTACCGAACAACCTGCTCGTTCTCTTAACCATGGTTTCCGGGGTTTCGATTGCAGGTGCCGAACTCAATTACAGAGACACCTCCCTTCTCAAAAAAATTTATGAAAGCGAGGCCCGCCGCAAGGGTCAGACCGTCAACGCCTATGTTCAATCCCTGACCGGCGGAATCAAAGACATGCTCCGGAATGAAACGGATCCGCAAACAAAGCAGATCTTAAACAGCATCCATGACTTTCTGCTTGCACCGGACGCCATCTCGATTCTAATAAAACCAAAACGACCCGTTTCCGTATTCAGTCTCTACTGGGCGCAAACACCGAGCAGACTAATCAAGATCCTCGGCGTGGAGGTGAGTATTTAGAAAGGCTTTCAGCGAGTCGAAAAACATTGGTTTGTGGATGAGCAATAGGTAGGCTTTCGGCAGCGGCTCTATTCGTATTTATGATTCCAAAAGATTAAGACTCAACTTTCGGGATCCATATTGTCGGGAAATGAATAATTTGCTGTCGCTGTGCGAACTCGCCCTTAAGGATATCTATCATCAGCGCAGGCCAAAATGCTAAAATTCCGTCTCTCGATATCCGATGTTTGAGCCTGTTAATCATTCGTTCGGGAGCGCTGCTGTAAGATGTCCTAAAGGGCTCAAACAGCGCACATCGTCATCAAATCACCCATTTCCCTAATATCGGGCGAAAATCGAAAATTGAAATGATAACAATATCGTCTAAAAACTTTAACTCTCTGTGTTCTCAGCGATCTCTGCGTGCCGTGCCATATCCGGAAAAGCAAATCGCTTCTACCCGAATCAGCTGGAGGCCGACTTTGATGTTTCCCTGCGGACCCCCCAATTTTGGCTTGACACCTTTTTCGACGCCCCTTATTATCGCCGGTGACAGAGGTATTCATCAAATTATCCACCGGTTTTGAAAGGAGTTGTTCATGGCATTTACCTTCGGAAAAAGACGCGGCATATTCATTAATATAGAAGACGAGATGGAAAAATCGGGAAATCCTCTTTCGGATGGGGAATTATCGCTGTTTGAAAACCTGGACCTGATCTACAGGAGCATGTGTGCCATCCTCTTTAACTATGTCCCCACCTCGGGTCATCCCGGCGGTTCCATTTCAGCCGGCCGGACCCTCATCAACCTTATTTTCAACACCATGGACTACGATGTTTCAGCGCCAAGCCGGGAGGATTCAGATATTATCTCCTTTGCAGCCGGCCACAAGGTGCTCGGTCTTTACATTTTGTGGGCATTGCGCAACGAGGTAATCCGAGTCGCTTCCCCGGAACTGATGCCCCGGGATGTAAAACTCCAATTCAGGTTTGAAGATCTTCTCGGGTTCCGCCGGAATCCCACCACGGCAACCCCTCTCTTTACAAAATATAATGCAAAGGCCCTTGACGGCCACCCGGCCCCGTCCACACCGTTTGTTCGTCTTTCCACCGGTGCTTCGGGTGTGGGCGTGTCCAGCTCAATCGGATTGGCGTTCGGGGCAATGGACGCATACAGCGACGACCCGCCGGTCGTCAACATCATCGAGGGTGAAGGCGGACTGACACCTGGCCGGGTGAGTGAAGCCATGGCCGCAGCCGGTACCGCATCCCTAAAAAACGTTGTGATGCATGTCGACTGGAACCAGGCATCCATCGATTCAAACAAGGTCTGCCGGGAAAACGGCGGCCCCGGCGATTATGTCCAGTGGGACCCCATGGAACTGGCCTATCTACACGACTGGAATGTCATCCAGGTGCCCGATGGAAAAGATTTCCAACAGGTACAGGCGGCGCAAAACAGGGTGTCCCTGATTGAAAACAGCCAACCCACCGCCATCGTCTACCGGACCATCAAAGGATGGCAATACGGAATCGAAGGCTCTGCCTCCCATGGTGCCGGGCATAAACTGTGTATCGACGGGTTTTTTCAGGCGGTCCAGCCCCTCATGCAATCCGTCACAGCCGAACTGCCGCGGTGTGAACCCGACGCCAGACGCTGTAAAGACGGGAAGCTGGGGGACGTGGTCGAAGCATGTTTCTGGGATGCCATGACAGCGGTTCGAAACATTCTTGAGAGCAACGCGCCCTTAATGACCATGCTGTCAAAACGTCTGGTCGGCACCAAGGAGCGACTCGAAAAAAGAGCCCGCAAGCCCCGAAACGGAGCGCCCGATATCAAGGCGCTGTTTGCAGAGGCAGCCCGGCTGGAAAACACCATTCCAGACGATCTCACCCTGACCCCCGGATCCAAAGCCACCCTCCGGGGCGAACTCGGCCGGGTGCTGCAGCATTTTAACGTGGTCTCAGGCGGCGGCGTCCTTGCCGGCTCTGCAGATCTGTACGGTTCCACCAATGTCAATGCCATTGCAAAAGGTTTTCCCGAAGGATGGTACAATGCCCAGACAAATCCCGGTGCAAGACTTTTATCTGTCGGAGGCATCTGTGAAGACGCCATGTCCGGCATACTCTCGGGTATCGCAAGTTTCGGCCATCATGTTCCGGCAGGGTCTTCCTACTGCGCATTTATTGCACCGTTGGGGCATATTTCATGCCGGCTCCATGCCATCGGCAACCAGGCGCGTCAAACACTGGACAATGGCCCACATCGACCGTTTGTCCTGATCTGCGGCCATGCCGGCGTAAAGACCGGTGAAGACGGCCCCACCCATGCCGAACCCCAGGCCCTCCAATTGCTCCAGGGAAACTTCCCCGACGGCACCATGATTACGCTGACCCCCTGGGACCCCCAGGAGTTGTCTCCGTTGATGTCTGCGTCTCTGGCAAAACGGCCGGCCGTTATCGCACCGTTTGTCACCCGGCCGACCGAAACGGTGCTCGATCGCAACGCGCTTGGCCTGGCATCGGCAACAAATACCACTACCGGCGTTTACAAACTGCTGCAACCGGCCGAGACACCCCAGGGAACCGTTATTTTACAGGGAAGTGAAGTGGCATATGCGTTTATTGAAGAAGCCCTGCCCCTGTTAAGAAAAGAGGGTCTGAATCTTAATATCTACTACGTTTCCAGCGCTGAACTCTTTGATGCGTTGACCCCGGAAGAACAGGAACGGATTTTCCCATCTGCCCATGCCCATGAAGCCATGGGGATCACCGGTTTTACCCTCCCCACCATGTACCGGTGGGTCCGGTCCGACTGGGGAAGGGAAATGACGCTCTGCCCATTTCAAAAGGGTCATTATCTGGGAAGCGGACAGGGGGAAAAACTCCTCCTTGAAGCCGGGCTTGATGGAGAGAGCCAGTACAAAGCCATTGTCCGGTATATCCGAGAACGCCCTTAGCCCTTTACCGATCTGTTGCGCTATCATTTAAGAAGCGCAACAGATCGGATCTGTCTCATTTATCCCCGTGGAATAAATTCAATAATATGTGGAGACAACCCTTCCATATGCTTTTAGCATAGGTAGCGATCAGATTCGCCAAAAGGCGAAAATCAGATCCGGGGATCGTGTGGGCAACGATGATCAATCCAGAAAAGCTTCACCGTTATTTTCCCGGTTTCGATAGAAAGGGTCCACATCGTAAAGTGCAGCCAGATCGCTATCCAGCATCATTTTTTGTCCACGAATAAGGTGAATTTTGCTGGTGATTCTTTCCATCGGTACTGAAATCGGCATCTGAAAAATCCTTTTTCTCAGATCGGGACAGTCAATCAAGCCTGCGAAAACGTACCAAATATGAAACATTTGGATTAACGGTAGCACAGCACCCCGGACACATAGCGACCTACATTTTAAAAAATTCCCATTATTTTATAAGAACCGTCCGTCATCTGAATATTTACCTGAATGGCGCGTTCGCTGCGTAAAACGCTGCTCAACATAGCCACTCCTTGTTCCGTAAATGCCATCGGAGGATGACGAAGGCCTTTCTTATCAGATTTGGAGATCACAATTTGTGATCTCCAAATTTCAAATTCGATCTTGGTGAGTTCGAACATGAAATCCGATGGAAACCGTTGAGAATTTCTTCTAACAGCTTGTTTTAAAGCTCTCGTCTCAACATCATATAGCTCGGCCAAATCCCGGTCAAGCAAGACCCTCAGGCCTCTAAGTAGAGCAATAGCCTTTTGAATCCGTTCAGCAGGAATTATCATAATTTCATCTGATTTCCTAAGAGCCGGACAGAGTCGCTTTTATATCTTTAATCCACCGTTTTTAATGATAAAATTGGTGTGTTTGAATGCTTATCTTCACCAAAGCGATTACTGGAACTAGTACAATATCAATCTGGCAGTTGGCAAACATCAAGCCATTTTTATATAAAAGCTACCCTTTCCCGCAACGGTCATATTCCAAGGAGAATGTCAAACAGTGGCGCATAAAATCGATGGTGCGCTGGGCGGTCTTTTCAAAAATTTCAAACTTTCGAGCCAGGCGGGGTGCATTGGGATACGAAAGCGATCCGATATCAGCGGTCGGGATTCCGTAATTTTATTGGAGAAGAATCTTAAATTGTGGTATCTAATGATAATCAATAAAACTGAACCTTATCTAATAATTTAAATTTTATTTTTTTACGTAATCCGGTCGAAGGAGGATGCTATGCACAGGAAACATCTACCCTTAATCATCGTCTCCATGTTGATATTCTGCCCTTTCTGGCTCCCGGGCCAGGCTGCGGAAAAACCCAACATGGGTGGTTGGGAGGCGGGCAGCGAATACAATCTGCTTTATGACGCCGCTGAATTGGACAGTTTCAAGGCACTTGTGATCCGTGTAAAGGAGATTGTTCCCATGCCGGGTATGGCCCCCGGCGTGGCCATAGAAGTCCGAGAGGGCAAAAAGGGGGATGGAGAGCTTGTTCTCGTCCATTTATGTCCGACCTGGTTTGCCGACCCGAAAAATATCGGATTAAAAAAAGGAGAACAGGTAAAGCTGAAAGGGGTTTGGGCTGAAATTGACGGCAAAGACATTTTCCTGGCATCAAAGGTCAAGAAAGGCGAGTATTTTGAATTTAAAGTCCGTCTCACAAAAAACGGGAAAGCCTTCTGGACCATGAGTTCTGAAGAGCTGGAAAAGGAAAGAACTGCCAGTGTTGCGGATTTAAAGCAGAAATAATTGAATTAAAAATTAATCCCTGCCCATGGCGCGTGCCATTGCCAAACGGATTCCTGAAGGTTTAAATCGAAAAAGCTGACTGTACCACAGAATATACTTGCAATTCAGTCAGTTGCGTTGTTCAGGCTTGGAGAACATCATGAAACTGATCGTTTTGCTGATTTCAACCGCCGCACTTCTCATCACAGGTCTTAACGGTTTCTGCCAAGACATTCCTGTCAGTTCTGCAACCGAAGAATGCCTGGAATGTCACGCGACTGTCCATCCCGGCATCCTGGGAGGTTGGCAAAAAAGCCGTCACGCAAAGATAACGACAACCCAGGCAATGGCAAAACCAGAGCTTGCCCGGAGAGTGTCCACTCCATCCATACCGGAGGGCTTGAAAGCGACTGTCGTAGGCTGTGCGGAATGCCACACATTGCGACCCGACGCCCATGCCGATACGGTCGAACACAACGGGTATCGGATACACGTGGTGGTCAGCCCCGAAGACTGCGCAACCTGCCATGTCAAAGAGTCCGATCAGTACAAAAAAAACGTCATGTCGTACGCCGAGAAAAACCTTGCTGAAAACGCGCTCTACCAGGACCTTCAGCGACATGCCATCGGTACCCCCAAACAGGTTGGCGACAAGATCCACTTTGAACCGGCCGATGAATCGACCCGGGAGCAAGCCTGCTTTTACTGCCATGGGACAAGGCTTAAGGTCCAGGGTTTTGAAAAGAGGGATTCTGATTTCGGTGAGATGGAGTTTGCCCTCATTTCCGGATGGCCGAGCCAGGGTGTCGGTCGCGTAAATCTGGACGGCAGCCGCGGTGCGTGCTCCGCATGCCATACGCGCCATACGTTTTCCATTGAGGTGGCGAGAAAGCCCGACACCTGCATGGAATGCCACGTGGGTCCGGATGTACCGGCATACAAGGTTTATAAAGCCAGCAAGCACGGGAATATCTTTTCATCGTTGAACAGCTCATGGGACTTTAACGCGGTTCCGTGGACCGTGGGAAAAGATTTCACCGCACCGACCTGCGCCGCCTGCCATATGAGCCTTCTGGTGGATGACGAAGAGACCGTGATAGCCGAACGGACACACCGGATAAGCAACCGTCTCGGATCAAGAATTTTCGGACTGATCTATGCCCATCCCCAGCCCAAGAGCCCGGATACAACCCTTATCCGCAATAAGAGCGGCTTACCATTACCCACGGATCTTGACGGAACGCCGGCATCCGGTTTTCTCATCGATGGCCGAGAGCAAGCGGCCAGGAACCAGACGATGCAGGCAATTTGTCTTTCCTGTCACAGCACAAACTGGGTAAAGGGTCACTGGAAGCGGTATGAAGATACGATTCTGGAAACAAATGCCGCCACATTGACTGCAACCGATATCTTAAAGAATATCTGGAAAGACGGTTTTGCCCGGGGTCCGGGAGTCGGCGGCAGTCTGGCTGATGAAGCAATCGAAAAAAAATGGATGGATATCTGGCTGTTTCACGCCAATACCACCCGTTTTGCTGCTGCCATGGCAGGCGGTGGCGATTATGGTGTCTATGCCGGCGGCCGGTATCAGATAAGTAAAAAAATACTTGAAATTAACGACTGGTATCAACTGCGGAAAGAGACGAACACCAAATAGAGGAAACCCGGATGCGTGAAGTTCGGATCAGCAGCTGGTGTGACTTGCAGGAGGCATTGTTTGATGAATCCTGGAATCAGGAGCTCGGCAGGTATCGATCAAGATACGCCTATCGTGGGTTGTCGGATTCCGGATACCGGCTTGAAACGACCCTCATCCGCCTTAAGGGCCCATACTGGGAACTGGAGCATCACGCACTCCGAAATTTCAGGAAATACGCCCACCGCAGCGTTGTTCAGAGAGATTCCGTGTGGCACTGGCTGTCGGTGGCCCAACATTACGGCCTGCCCACACGACTTCTCGACTGGACCTATTCGCCGCTCATCGCCGCTCATTTTGCAACAGCCAATATCGAAAAATATGATATTGACGGGGCAATCTGGGCGGTCAGCTACGAAAAAGCCCATCGACTGCTGCCCGAAAAATTTCGTCATCAATTGGAAAATGTAGGTGCCAATGTTTTTGACGTTGAAATGCTTTCCGAATCCGTCGAGTCGTTGCCGCGGCTTTCCAGCCTGTCCGAAGAAGTTATCATGTTATTTTTTGAACCTCCCTCCATTGATGATCGGATCATAAATCAGTTTGCTTTCTTTTCGATCATGTCCGATTCAACATCCGTAATGGACGATTGGCTCAAAGCCCATCCGGAGGTATGGCGTAAAATCATTATCCCTGCAGATTTGAAATGGGAAATTCGGGATAAACTGGATCAGTCCAATATAACGGAACGCGTCCTGTTTCCAGGCCTCGATGGTCTCAGTTGTACACTTAAAAGACAGTACAGCCCAAAAACAAGGAAATGATGAAAGTCGTAAAAAAGAAAGGCTAAATTATTAAATGAAAAAAATTGCTATTCTTCCCGGAGATGGAATCGGCCCCGAAGTGATGGATGAGGCGGTCAAGGTGTTGGACGTTGTCCAGGCAAAGTATGCATTCAAACTCGACTATGCACACGCCGAGGTTGGCGGTTGTGCCATCGACAAATACGGAGCCGCCCTTACCGATGACACCATGAAGGTTTGCGAATCGAGCGACGCCATTTTATTCGGATCGGTGGGTGGCCCCAGATGGGAGCATCTACCACCGGAAAAACAACCCGAACGGGCATCACTTTTAACCATGAGAAAACATTTCAACCTGTTCTGCAATTTGAGGCCGGCCAAGATCTTCGGACCGCTTGCCGGTGCAAGCCCCCTCCGTCCGGATATCGTAAGAGACGGCTTCGACATACTCTGCGTTCGGGAATTGACCGGCGGCATCTACTTCGGGCGCCCCAGGGGAAGAGAGGGGAAAGGTCCGGATGAAAAAGCATATGACACACTGGTCTATTCAAGAAAAGAGATCGAGCGCATTGCCCGGGTTGCTTTTGAAGCCGCCAAAAAACGGAATGGGAAAGTAACCTCGGTCGATAAGGCAAACGTTCTTGCCGCCATGGTTTTGTGGCGGGAGGTGGTCAGCGAAGTGGCCCGGGATTACCCGGATGTCGAGGTGAACCACATCTATATAGACAATGCCACCATGCAGCTTATGCGGGATCCTCATCAATTTGACGTGCTGCTCTGTTCAAATATGTTCGGTGATATACTATCCGATCAATGCGCCATGCTGACAGGCTCCATGGGGCTTTTGGCTTCCGCCAGCTTGAATGAACACCAATTCGGACTCTATGAACCGGCAGGTGGTTCTGCACCTGATATCGCCGGAAAAGGGATTGCCAACCCCATCGCACAAATTCTGTCTGCATCCATGATGCTCCGCTACAGTTTCGGAATCGGTGACGCAGCCGATGCCATTGAACGATCCATATCCGATGTACTGGACGCCGGCATCCATACGCCGGATATTGCAAAAGACCCGTCAAAAACAGTCGGGACAAAGGAAATGGGCGATGCCATTGTTGAACATTTAACTTAAGGAGGAGATGATGTTTTTTGAATTTCGACGGTACCAGATAAAAGATGGGAAAAGAGATCAATGGGTTCGGTTCATGGAAGATGAAATCATCCCGTTTCAGGTCTCAAAGGGGATGGTTGTCTGCGGCAGTTTTATCGATCAGGAAGATCCGGATATCTATTTCTGGATTCGCCGGTTTGAAGATGAAGCCGATAAAGAACGGCTCTACAAGGCCGTATACGAGAGCGACCAGTGGAAAAACGACATCTCACCCAGGGTTGGCGAGATACTCAACAGGGAAACGATTCAGGTGACCAGAATAGAGGCGACGCCGAAGTCGGTGATCCGTTAACCACAATTTCGACAAATTGATTCATCATTTACGTGATCTCTCACAGAGCCCACAGAGTAACCAGAGAAAAATCGAAAAACTCTGTGATCTCTGCGGGCTCTGCGAGATGACAAGAAAATGCCCACAGTTAACCCTACTATAGTTGCATAAAAAGCTGGAACCATTTGATATTGTTTCGACTCTTTACCAATCCACCGGTATCCGCATGGTGCCTGTCTTGCTGTTAAAGAGCAGATAACCGTTTTCCCGGCCGAACCCATAGAGATCTTTTGTGATTTCGACATCTGCCCGGCAATAGGCCAGTATCTCTTTTATGCGGCCCTGCCGCCACCACTCGAGTGCCTGGAGACCGTCTGCGGTCTTCTTTGCCGACAGAGTGGCCTGGGCCAGATGATCCAAAGACAGTCTGAACCCGAGATATTTATGGACCACTTCAAGTATATCCAGGCTGTGCAACGTTTTGAAATCAAAATCCGAGTAACGGCTCAGCACCCGGTAATCAAAACGCTTGATATTGAATCCCACCACAAGATCCGCGCGTTTCAGCCGGTCGATGAGCGGTAGGGCCTGGTTTTCGTAAAATTCCAAAAATCTTTTCTGCCTATTATCATAAAGCACGGCACAGCTGATCCGCATCCGTTCGGCGCGATGCCACCCGCCGACCTCTTTTGCAGAAAGCTGTGTTTCGACATCAAAAATAACGACTTGCGAGGCATGCTTTTTTACTGAAGCTGATGGCCGGATATCCGCTTTTTCCCGGGGTGCCCTGACACCGGTTCCCCCCCGGTGATTCCGGGTTTTGTTCAACTGCCTCAACAGATAGGTGCTGGCCGGTTTATCGATGGGCCGATTGCCGGACCCGCATTTTGGCGAATGCACACAGCCGGGGCATCCGGATTCACACGGGCAGCTGACGATGGCCTCGAGTGTCCGGTCGAAAAATTCTGGCATGCGCTTATAGGCCGATGGTGTAATTCCGGCACCTCCGGGAATACCGTCATAAATAAAAACCGCA
>Ga0233430_1000339_pt1 | contig 91888 bp, 84 predicted proteins | sample SI_118_April2016_2_FD_179883 | JGI IMG/M metagenome (GOLD analysis project Ga0233430, IMG submission 179883) | Seawater microbial communities from Saanich Inlet, British Columbia, Canada - SI_118_April2016_150_MG | ecosystem: Environmental > Aquatic > Marine > Inlet | place: Canada: British... | reverse complement strand
GATCTGAACGCGGGTCTGGGGTATCGGTGGAACAAGCTGCAGTTCGACTACGGCTACCACATTCCGCTGGATCTGACCGAGACCAACGGCGCCCATCGTTTCTCTTTCGCCTACGAATTCTAATAACGGGGCTGTGGAAATAGAAAAAGGGCCGCTCCCCCCAGGGAGCGGCCCTTTGCACGTTCTGGGGAAACCGCCTTTTCTATTCGAGGACATCCTCCTCCACATCCGAGACCAGAGTGCCCAAATCCTCTCCCTGGCAGATCCGATCGATCGTCCCTTTCTCGTCGAAATCGAAGACGTGAATGGGCAGGTGGTGATCCCTGGCCAGCAGGATCGACGACTGGTCGACGATCTTCAAGTTTTGCTGGATGATGCTGTCGTACTTCATACGGCGATACAGACGGGCATTGGGGTTGGTCTGGGGATCTGCGGTAAAAATACCTCGAGCCTGGTTTTTGGCGAAGAGAAGGGCGTCAGACCGAGTTTCGATGGAGCGCTGCGCCGCTGTATAGTCCGTAGTGACATACGGATTGCCGGTTCCTCCTGCAAAAATAACGATATACCCTTTCTCCAGGTGGTGGATGGCGCGCAGGCGGATGAAAGGTTCGGCGATGGTATTGATAGGGATGGCGGTCATCACCCGAACTTCCACATCGCCGTTTCCCTTGGAGGAAAGGACCCCGCGCAGCATCAGGCTATTGAGCACCGTTCCCATCATGCCGATGTTGTCGGCCTCGGCTCGTTCGATGCCCCACTGAGCGCTCAGAGTGCCGCGGAAGATGTTGCCCCCGCCGATGACGATGGAAATCTCCACACCCTGGGTGCGCAGCCCCAGGACCTGGTCGGCTATGTGTTCGAGGGCATCGGGATCAAAGCCCACTTCCTGGTTGCCCGAAACCGCCTGACCGCTCAATTTGAGCAGAACTCTCTTGTAGCGCATGCGGGGGAAAGCTCCTTCTATATAGAGGTGGTTGGCAGGCTGGTCGCTTAGAGCAGCCGCTCTTTGGTGACCCGGCTGGATCCGGGATAGGCTTCCTTCAATGCACCGGCCTGTGTGGAAAATTGGGCTACCTGGCGGCTGGCCATGCCGACCAGGTCCTGGCTCTGACGGATTATGGCTTCGATCGAGTCGACATCAAGTGGGAATCTCTCATCGGCCCCCAGGCGTTGGGCGAGGTCGTTGCGGGAAAGTCCCTGCTCGCGCATTTCCAGGGCCACGGCCACGGCGTGCTCTTTGATCGCTTCGTGAGCCGCTTCGCGACCCGCTCCGCGCTGAACCGCCTCCATGAGCAGAGTAGTAGTGGCCAGGAAGGGCATGTAGCGCTCCAGATCGTTGCGGATAACCGCCTCGTAGGCCCCCATGTCGTCGAGTACGTGGAGCATGGTCTCGACCATGCCGTCAAAGGCGAAGAAGGCGTCGGGGAGGGCCACGCGGCGGACGACGGAGCAGGAGACATCCCCTTCGAACCACTGATCACCGGTCAGCCCACCGATCATGTGCACATAGCCGCCCAGAATGACCTGGAAGCCGTTGATCCGCTCGGTGCTGCGAGTATTCATCTTGTGGGGCATGGCCGACGAGCCCACCTGACCCTGGGCGAACCCCTCGGTGACCATTTCTCCCCCCGCCATCAGGCGGATATTGCGCGCCAGGTCGGCGATTCCTCCGCCCAGCTGATACAGGCAGCTGAGGACGGAAAAGTCGAGGCTGCGGGGATAGACCTGGCCGACGGCGTTCAGTTCGCGCTGGAAACCGAGGTAGGACCGAACCTTGTCCTGTAATTGATGCAGCTTTTCGGCATCTCCGTTCAGCAGGGTTAGCTGGTCAAGGCCAGTACCCACTGCCCCTTTCAAACCGCGCAGAGGATAGTTGGCGATCAGGTGTTCCAGGCGGCCAAAAGCCTGCAGCATCTCCTCGCCGAACATCGCCAGGCGTTTGCCAAGGGTGGTCGGTTGGGCGGCGGCGTAGTGGGTGCGGCCGACGATGGCCAGATCGCTCCACTCGGCGGCGCGCTGGCTCAGGCAGAAGAGCAGGGCCACATATTTGTCCTGGAGAATTTGCAGGGACCGCAGCACCTGAAACTGCTCCACGTTGTCGGTCAGATCGCGACTGGTCATCCCCTTGTGGATGTGTTCCCAGCCGGCCTGGTCGCAGAATTCCTCGATCCGGGCTTTGACGTCGTGGCGGAGCACGGCTTCCCGGCGGGCGATCGACTCCAGGTCCACCTCATCTTTGACGCGTTCATATGCCTGGATCGCTTCTGCTGGGATGTCGAGGTCGAGTTCCCGCTGGCCTTTCATCACGGCAATCCAGAACTCCCGCTCGAGGACGACTCTGCCACGCTCGGACCAGATTTCCTTGATCGGGGAACTGGCGTAGCGCGAGGCGAGGATGTTGGCAATGACGTCTGACATAGGAGGGACTCTTTCGGGTTGAAAAAGGGGAGTGGAAGAAGCATAAAAATCATAAGGATAAATTGACTACATCGCCAGTTGCCTCTTCCTTTAATCCCTCGTGTAGTGAAATAGTTTGCTTCCGTTGAAGGAGGAACGGCAATTCTGTCGAGACCGGTATTTCCGATGCCGAAAAAACTACCTCGGATTCAAAGGGGAAGGAAGATGCAGGGGATGGAGGATATGGCAATTTGAGCAAGTCTCAGGGATATGTCCTGTTGGTGGTCACCGCTGCCTGCTGGAGTTTGAATGGGGTTATCATCAAGCTGGCCGACATGAGTGCCTTGAATATAGCCTTCTACAGAAGTTCGATCGCGGCCGTATTCCTGATGCCGTTTGCCCTGCGACGACGAGAGCCCTTGAACCGTGGAAGTCTGGAAATGGCCGGGGCGTACGCCGGGACGGTTATTCTGCTGGTTCTGGCAACCAAGGCGACGACGGCGGCCAATGCCATTTTCCTCCACTACACGGCCCCCCTTTTCGTTTTCCTGATTGGCATTCCCCTTTTGGGAGAAAGGCCAACCGGAAGGGATTGGAAAGGGCTGGGGTTGGCTATGGCCGGGGTGCTGTGTATCGTCCTCGGTGGGGGGGAAGCAGACCGGCTGGGAGTGGGATTCGGTCTGGCCAGTGGCCTGTCCTTCGGCACGTTGATCGTTCTGCTGCGTCGTTACAGCGCGCGGAACCCTCTGTGGATAGCCTTCGGGAACAATCTGGTAGTCGGTTTACTACTCTTGCCCTGGATTGGGGGAGAAATCTGGATTTCAAGCAGGGATCTGCTGTTGATGCTGGTAATGGGTATCGTCCAGTTGGGGCTTCCCTACGTGCTCTTCGGCCTGGCCATTCGCCAGGTAAACGCGCGGGAAGCCTCCCTGATCTCGCTGCTGGAACCCTTGCTCAACCCGATCTGGGTTTTCTTTTTGGTGGGGGAGATCCCCTCCTGGGAGACCCGCCTGGGAGGAGGGATCATTTTTGCGGGGTTGCTGCTGCGCTTCGGAGTGGGAATGAAAAGGAGAAGAAGGTGATGCCGGTAGTCCTGGGATACGGTTCTCTGCTCAATGCTGAGTCCTTGCAACGGACTTTGCCGCGCAAGATACGAGAAGAACTCCAACCGGTTCTCGTGCCTGGTTTCAGACGGCTTTTCAATCTCATCATGCTGAGCCAGGTGGACCGGAAGGCGGCCATCGGTGGGCAGGCGATCGGTGCCCTCAACGCAGTCGCAGATCCGACTGAGGAACTGGGTGCCGTCGCGTTTTCGTTGACGGAAGAGGAGTTTGAGCCCCTGGACAGACGGGAATATTGCTATTTTAAGATCGAAGATATCCCAATCTCCGATTTTTACACAGGGGAATCTCTGGATGCGGGAATGCTCTACAGCGTCTATCCGGCGGCCGAATTAGAAGAACGGTTCCCCGAGCGCTACCGGCGCGAGATCGGTCCCCTTGGGGAGGATGGCATCACGAGTTCCGAAATACTCCCGGGAGATGCCTATCTGACTTTGTGTCTCCAGGGTGCTTATTCCTGGGGAGAGGATTTCGGGAACCATTTTCTGGACCACAGTTTCCTCGCCGACGGTTGGACTTCCCTGAGGGAATACCTCGATGGGGTCGAAATTCGCGATCGGCTTGGGTTGGATATTGGGGAATACTTGAGGAACAGATAAAGATGGAGCTGAGAGAACGAAAGGTTGAAGAAGGTTGGATGGTCGAACTGGTCGAGGGGGAGAGACCGATCTCCTGGTGCTCCGTGGTAGATCGATCCCTGCGCATCGGAAAGTCGGTAGTGGTTGCAGGAGGAATTGGAGGAGTTGGCACCCTCCGGGAGTTCCGGCGGAGGGGATATTCTCGGGAGGTAATGGAAAGGGCTGTAGCATTGATGCTCAGAGAGGAATACGACATCTCCTTCCTCCATGGTATTCAGGACTTTTATCACAAGTTCGGATATGCGACCTGCATGGCTGAGCACGAATTCTCTCTCGAAACCAGAGATGCTGAAAGGGTGAGGGGAGGAACCAGGGTGCGATCAATTAAAAAAGGAGATATCCCCCAGATCGCCCGCATCTACAACAGGGACAATGCCGAGAGAACCGGTTCGGCGGTGCGGGACCCGCATTCCTGGAAGGGATTGCAACTGGGAACGTGGTGGTCGATTCGGGCAGGGGTCAGGGTCGTGGTCGACCGGCAGGATCGAGTCAAAGGGTACGTAGCCTTTGATGATGTGGAGGATTGCTGTCGGGCAGGAGAAATCGGTGGGCAGGGAGAAGAGGTTTATGCTGCTATCCTAGGTTTCCTGGCTCGGAGGGGGGTGAAACTGCGCCGGGAGCAAGTTTGGGTGAATGCCCCCGCTGACCACCCGTTTGCCGTGTACTGCCGGGAGTTCGGACTGCGACTCCATACGCTGTACCCGCGGAACGAAAAACCAATGGGGCGGATCATCAACCTCTCCTCCTGTATGAAAAAAATAAAACCCGAGTTGAAGAATCGCTGGGGGATGGGGAAACGACGAGATTTTCTCTGCTTCGCCACGGATATAGGTGGAGTAACCTTGCAGTGGGATGGTGAGAAATTGTTCGTCGGAGAAGAGGAAAAGGGAAAGAAGATCCGTCTGCGCCAGGAGCACTTGATGCAGCTTCTGATGGGTTACGTCAGGCCGGGAGATCTGGTGACCAGGGGGCGGATTTCGATCCCGCGGGGAAAAGGGGAACTCATGGACCGACTCTTTCCCCTGCAGCAGGCCCAGCTCTGGTGGGCGGATAGGTTTTGATGGAGGGAACACAGGTAAGAAGGAGGTACCGAGATGGAATTGAGGGAAGTCAGAGGGAATGGGGAGTGGAAAGTCGAGATTGTCGAAGGGAACAGGTCGGTTTCGCAACTGTGGATAATCGATCGGAGCATGCGCATCGGTTCCTGTCCGGTGAAGACCGGGGGAATCGGAGGGGTGGGTACAGACCGGGAATACCGGATGCAAGGGTTGGCAAAACGGGTCCTGGAAGGGGCGGTGGAACTGATGCAGCGGGAGGGATACGACGCGTCATTCCTCTACGGTATCCAGGATTTCTACCACCGTTTCGGCTACGTCACCTGTATGCCGGAGCGTCGACTCTACGTGGATACCCGGGCGGCGGAAAGGGCTGAGAAAAGGGGGAAGATGCGGCGGGTAAAGAAGACCGATTGGCCCCAGATCGTGCGGATTTACAACCGAGACAATGATCGCAGGACAGCCTCGGTGGTTCGAGCCCCCCGGACGTGGGACAGATTCCCCATGGGATCGCAATTCGGGGTGAAGGCTGAGGTATGGGTCGCCGTCGATGACCGGGACCGGATAAAGGGGTACATAGCCGTGGATGATGTCGAACATCGGGTCAGGGCGGCCGAATTGGGGGGGGAAGGGGAGGATCTGTTCCATTCCCTGCTCCAATTCCTGGCTTCCCGGGCCGTGAAGCTGCGACGGCAGGAGCTTTCCCTGAGTATACCGGTCGACCATCCATTCGCCCTTTTCTGCAGGAATTTTGGCTGCCGGGAAAGTACCCACTTCGGGCGGAACGGGGGACCCATGGGCAGGATCATCAATCTAAATTCCCTCCTGGAAAAAATCCTCCCCGAACTGGGGGAACGCTGGGGGTATGGGGATAGGGAAGTCGGGGTGAGTTTTGCCACTGATTTGGGGAACTATTCGCTGAATTGGAAGGGGGGAAAATTGACGTTGGCCGAGGGGGGGGAGGGATGTAGGGTTCGGCTGCGGCAGGAAGCATTGATGCTGTTGTTGATGGGCTACCGAACCCCTTCGGACCTGCTGGCCGAGGGGGAAATCAAGGTAGGTCGTCGGGTGTTGCCTCTACTGGAGCGCCTGTTCCCCCTGCAGCAAGCCCACATGTGGTGGCCTGATCGCTTTTAAAAACCGCCTGATAAAAACAAATTAACAACTCGGAACGGCCCGTGCCCGAAAAAGGCAGGGCCGTTCTGTTGTAAGAAAATCCCCATTCAAATCAACCCGAGCCAACGCCAGTAGGCGATGTTGAGAGGGCAGAGGAGGAGTAGAGAGAGGAACGAAATCAGCAGCATACAAAGGACGAGTTGGCTCAGAGAGAAACGGCGAAAGCTGTAGGCGACCATAAAGGGGGCGGCCTGGTAGGGGAGGAAGGCAAGGGTGGTAGCCATACCGACGCTCATGGCGATCGGCAAATCGGCCATTCCATGGGTGGCGCCCAGTTCGAGAAGAGTCGGAGTGATGACCCCCGCCACGGCGGCGATATCCATGAGGAAATCGAAGGGAACGCCGATAAGGGTCATCGCCAGGTGGCGACCAAGCCAACCAAGTGAAGCCAGATCAACCCACTGGGCGATAGCGGCGATGAAGCGGTCGTTGAAGCCCGATACCTCCAGGGCGGAACCCAGGGAGAAGAGGGCGGCAATGTAGAACAGGAAGGGGAAGTTGACCTTGCGCAAGGCGGCAGATGGCAGAGGCCCCCAGCCCGGGATGAGGTAGAGAAGAACTAGGAAAAGGGCGACGAAGGCGGGAGGGATCTGGTGAAAGGTATCGGTCGCCCAAAGGGTCACCCCGAGGAGAAGGATAAAAATAATTCGGCGTTGAGAGGGAAGCAGACCGGCAGAAGAAATGGTGATGGGAGGCAGGGGGTGAAGGACCAGTCGCCGACCAAAGAGAAACCAGACGACTCCAAGAGAAAGGCCGGTACGCGCCAGGCCGAGGACGGGAAACATCCACTGGAACCAGGTAGACCAGAAGACAATCTCTCCCCGGACGCGTTCCAACTGGCCGACAACGACCAGATTTGGTACAGACCCGGTGAGGATCCCGCAGCCTCCGTAGTACGTGCTGCAAACCAGGGAGAGGAGAACTGCCGGGGCCAGCAATTCCTGGCGTTTGGAACCGAGGTGCTCGGCCAGAGCCAGGCCGATCGGCACCAGCAAGAGCACGCGGACGACGCCGGAGGGTATGAGGAAGGCGGTTGCCAGGCCGATCAAGTGGAGGTGGAGAAGAAGCATAAAAGGGGTGCGGCCAAGATGGCGAATAAAGCGGTTGGCCAACCTTTCCCCGAGTCCCGTTTCGGTGATTCCCAGACTGAGGACCATGCCGGCGAAGATTAGCCAGACAGTTTTTCCGGCAAAGGGAGCAAAGCTCTCTTCGAAGGAGAGCAGGCCAAGGGTGGGAAGAAGTAGGAGGACGACCAGGGAACTCAGTTCGATGGAGACCGGTTCGGTCGTCCAGAAGATGAGGGCGAAAAGGGCAAGCCCCAGGGCCCGTTGCGCTTCGGAGGAGAGGGCTTCGAATGGGCCGATGGTGCCCACAATAAGCGCCAATCCGCCGAGAACGGTTCCTATGATAGACCGGTTAACCACGATGGGAAGGAGACGCAGGGGTTGAAAGGGAGGATTTTAGGTTATTCACGGTTTTATCTGGTCGGCTATGTGCCCGATGGCGAGGGCAAAAGAAGAAGACCGGTTCCATTTCAGGAGCACCTCGTAGTTGGAGTATGCGAGGAATGCCCGTCCTCCCGAACGAGAGGGGCGAATGAGTGAAGCCACAACAGGGCGTCGGGGTAAGTCAGTGCCATCGGCTCGGCGGACTCCCATCCTTTGCCATTCCCGGAGATTTTTCTTCTGTTCGTTTTTGGGGATGGTCTCGTGGGCAAGAGAGGGGGGAAGCAACACTTCACGCCCCCACGTCAGATCATCTCTCCAGCCAAGTTTGGAGAGAAAATGGGCGATGGAGGCCAGGACATCGTCTGTGCTGTGCCAGATATCGCGGCGGCCATCCCCGTTGAAATCCACTGCCCGCCGCAGGAAATTCCACGGCATGAATTGGCATTGCCCCATCGCCCCCGCCCAGGAGCCGTTCATCTGCTCAAAGGAAATGTGCCCTTCATCCAAGATGCGCAGTGCAACGAGTAATTCTCGGCGGAAATAATCGGAGCGCTGACCGGCGAAGGCCAGGGTCGCCAGAGCGGGAACAACCGGGGTTTGGCCGGAATTTTGCCCAAAGTCGCTTTCCACTCCCCAGAGGGCGATAATAAATCGGGGTTGAACCTGGTAGCGGCGAGAGACGCGCTCGAGGAGGGCCCGATGTCGCACCATTTTAACCCTGCCGGTGGCAACCCGTTGGGGAGAGGCGATTTGCTGGAGATACTGATCGAGGGAGCGAGTTTTTTCGGGCTGCCGTTTTTGCTTTTTGAGGACATCGGGTAGCAGCGTAAGATGGCCGAGAGAACTGTCGATAGTGGCTTGATGGATCCCTTGCCCGAGGGCTTCGCGTCGAAGTTCGGAGAGCCAGGCCGCGAAGCTCTCTGCCCCTTGAACTGAATTTGGGAGAACAAGAAAAAAAAGCAGGAATGCGTTTCGAAAAAAAAGCATGTTACCGTTCCGGATTGGGGACAAAGAGAAAGATAAAAATAGGCAAGGGGGCAGTTAGTGCCAGTCCGAATCTCTTGGATAGGAGCCCGCGGATTTTTATCTTTGGAAGAAATCTCTCATCAAAAAGAAGGGAAAATGCTTTTGTGACAACGCCTCTACCAAAATTATCTCTGTTGCGCTCTGTAAAACTACGCCTGGAAGTTCCTCTAGAAGGGCCCTATACCCGATTGTTACGACGCCCGAGCCCGGAGGTAGAGGTCTTGGGGAAAGGTGACTGCTTATCCATCTTCCGAGCGGCCCGCATTAAGGAGCCGATTCCTTTGATCGGGGGACCTGTCGCCTGCTATTACCGTGGGAAGGGGGGTAGAGAGAGGTTGAGTGCGGATAATTTCCAGAATCCCGAATGGGGAAAAGAGGTTTTGGAGCGAAATCAGGGGAAGGTTGAACTCCGTTTTTTGGCGGTTCCGGTGGGGCACATCAGCCTGCCCAAAGAAGGGTGGGTAAGCGGATTGGCAAAGCAGTTGACTCCCTGGCGAGAGGAACTCATCAACGCCTGGCGGGAACGGTTGGAGCGAAATATCTGGCTGAATGTCCTGCGGATTTACGCCTTCGACCCACTGGGGTTGGCCCCTTCCGTTCTCGAGCAGTTGCAGCCCCGCATTCCTCCTTTCCGGGCGGCCAATCTGCACCCGGTGCTCTCCGATGAGGTTTTTTCCCAGAAGCTCGATGAATTGGTGGGAAGAGTGAAAGAAGGAAAGGGGGGGGAGCTAAAGGGTTTTTCTCAAAGTTATCTGAGGAATAGGAGTAGCGCCCTCGGCAAGATGGAATTACAGCCGGAGTATAGCCTGGAAGAAATGGCGGAAGAGACCGGGATAAAAACGGAATATCTGGAAAATTGGGAGGGCCGGCTCAAGAGGAAAAAGCAGGTGATCCTATACGGACCACCGGGAACTGGAAAGACCTTTCTGGCAGAACGGTTCGCCCGGAGATTGATAGGAGGAACGGGGGGAACAAGCGAGTTCATTCAATTCCACGCTGGGTATGCCTACGAGGATTTCGTTCAGGGGTTGAGACCTGCCGTTGGGGTGGAAAGAGGGGAATTTGAGCTATCCCCGGGGCATTTCTTGTCCTTCTGTCAGCGGGCAAAGGAGGCAGGAGGAAACCCTTGCGTGCTGATAATCGACGAGATCAACCGCGCTCCTCTGGCCAGGGTTTTCGGAGAATTGATGTATCTCCTCGAATACCGGGAAAGGGCGATTCCTCTCGCCGCCGGAGGGGAGCCATTCCAGGTGCCAGCCAATCTCTTTCTCATCGGCACGATGAACACCGCTGACCGTTCAATTGCCCTGGTTGATCAGGCGTTGCGTCGGCGCTTCGCCTTTATCCGGGTGCAGCCCGAAATGGAGGTTCTCAAGCGATTCCTTTCCAGGGGGGGATATCCAGAGAGCCTACTGGGGGTCATCGAAGAGATAAACAAACAGATTGGAGATCCGGATAACGAACTCGGCATTTCTTTTTTTATGAAAGAGGGAGAGGATTTGCGCCAAACGCTTCCCCTGATCTGGGAAGGAGAGATCGAGCCGTATTTGGAGGAAATGTTCTTCGACCGTCCGGAAAAAGTCGAGTCTTTCCGATGGCGGGAGTTGATGGGGGATCGACTTCGGGAGTGGGTTTAATTTGGGGTCGAGAAGCGGGCGGATTATCGAGATGATAGAGGAGGAGGTGAGGGAGATCCCGGCCGATGAATTCAGCGAGGAGGAGGGGCTTCTGCTGCACCGCCTTTACGGAAAACAGATCGGCGTGGAGTTCCCGGGGCCGTTGACAGGTGCCCATTTCCGTCTGCATTCTCGCGGTTTCGTGGGCCAATTCCCCCTGGGAAAGGGGGTGCAGCTGCGAATCCGCCCCAAGGTTCCAGTGGGGAACCTTTTTGCCATGCTGGAGCACGCCTATGGACTTGGGGGGAGCAATTGGGAAGATGGAACGATTGCGGTCGAAACAATTCCCCAGGTTTTTGAATTCCTGGCTTATGTCCTGGCGCGAAGAACACTGGCGCGTGTTCAGGGAGGTTTGTTTCAGGAGTACGCAGAATTAGAGGAGGAAATTCCCTGGGTAAAAGGCCGACTGCTCCCGCCATGGCCGCGGCGGAGCGCGGCGGCAGGGCTGCGTTGTCGGTTCCCCGAGCAGACGGCGGATTTGATGGACAATCGCATCTTGGTCTGGACCTTGTTCGGATTGCGGAGCTTTCCCTTCACACGTCCGGAGGTGAGAGGGGAAGTGGGGCGAGCAAGCCGTCTGTTGGCCAAGAGAGTTGCTCCTACTCCTGTTGCCCCGGAGGATTGTGAAGGCAGGAATTACCACCGACTGAACCACGATTATCGTTTGCTCCATGGGCTCTGCCGTTTTTTTTTGGAACAAGGGGGGCCGAATTTAGGGGAAGGCCGAGGGGAGTTGATGCCTTTTTCCCTGCACATGCCCACGTTGTTCGAGAAGTTCGTTGCCGAGTGGTTCCGGATGCATTTGCTGGCGGATTGGGAAGTCCGAACACAGCACCGGGTTCCCTTAGAAGGCAGCGGGAGACTGGCATTCAAGGTGGATCTGGCGCTACAGGAGAGGAGGACGGGACGGACCGTCGCCGTCCTAGACACTAAGTACAAGCGAGGACCTGGACCGGAGGAGAGGGATATCCAACAGGTGGTAGCTTATGCCGTGAGAATGGGGACTGATACGGCTTTTCTGGTTTACCCCACTCCGGATAGGGAACTCCAGAGATTGAAGGTTGGCCCCGTCAATATCCATTTGCTGGGTTTCGATTTGAGCGGGGATTTAGATCGGGCAGGGAGAGAAGTCGGGGGAAAATTGAGGAAAAATCTGAGTTAGATTGAAGAATTCGTCAATTCAAGCACATAAATAAAATTATGTAAAATAAAACATTTATAGCATATTTGATGATTCCCGTATTATATTCCCTCACAGGGAGAACCGGGGTTCCGTCCGATAGGTAAGAACCCCTGAAAAGTGAGCCTGTGGGTATTTCGTATGTTCCATGGCATTCTGGTTTAACTTGTCCCCCCAAATGGGGTGGGTGGGGCACCGGGGGCAATGATCAAGGAGTTTTGTCAGATGGCAGAAAGTGAAATCCGAGATGCCGTTCCCGATGAAACAAAGGAACCGGAAAAACAGACCCAACAATTGCCCCCCGAGGAGTTGGAGCAGATCCTCGATGCACATCGGACCTGGCTTACGACTAACGGGGAACAGGGGAAACGGGCGGTGCTGGCCCGAGCTCTCCTGAATGAGGCCTACCTCCAGGGGGCGGATCTGCGGGGTGCCGATCTGAGCATGGCCAGTCTACAGGAAGCCGAATTGCAGCTTGCCAACCTCTTTCGGGCAAATATGGAGGAAGTAAATCTGCACCGGGCAAAGATGTTCAAGGCCGAAATGAAAGGGGCCAATTTGCAGGGGGGTAACCTCATCGAGGCTCAGATGCAGGAGGTAAATCTCCAGAGCGCCAGTTTGCAGAGAGCCGATCTGCGAAATGCAGACCTGCTGGAATGCAATCTAAGAGGTGCCGACCTGACTCAGGCCTTCTTGTCAGGAGCAAATCTCTTTATGGGGGATCTCAGGCGGATCCAGGCGGAGGAGGCGATTTTTCAGGAAGTGGACCTGCAGGGAGGAAGCCTGAAAGAGGCAAACCTCAAAAGGGCCCAATTACAGGATGCTCGTCTTGCGGGAACCGATCTCACCGGGGCCAAACTCCAGGGGGCGGATTTGCTCGATGCCACCGGCCTGACCCTAGATCAGATCAAGGTTGCCGAAGTTGATGAGAAGACGAGGTTACCCGGTTATCTCCGCGAATAGGTACCCCTTCCCCCCTTCCTATCTCTCCTAAAATTCCTCTCCTTCGCTGCGAGCAATGACCCCGGCTCCGCAAGAGTCGCTCCAGACATTGACCGTGGTGCGGCACATATCCAGGATTCTATCTACGGCCAGAATCAAACCCACCCCCTCGAGCGGTAGACCAACAGCGGTTAAAATAACCGAAATCATCACCAGGCCGGCCATCGGAATTCCCGCGGCACCGATCGAAGCGAGAAGCGCGGTAATAACGACCAGAAACTGCTGAGCGAAGTGCAGTTCGATTCCGTAAGCCTGGGCGATGAACATGGCAGCCACGCATTCGTAGAGAGCGGTTCCGTCCATATTGACAGTAGCCCCCAGAGGGATGACAAAGCTGGTCGTCCGGTTGGAAATGCCGGCTCTCTTTTCCAGAGATTGCATCGTCAGGGGTAGAGTGGCCGAAGAGGAACTGGTTGAAAAGGCGGTGAGAAGCGCGGGAATCACGGCCCGAGCGTGCTGGAGAGGGTGGGCGCGAGCGACCAGTAGAAGAATTAGGGGGAGAGTTATAAAAGCGTGGATCGAAAGCCCAAGAAAAACGGTGACGGCATAGAGCGCTAGATCCTTGAAGGCGGAGAAACCGGTGGTGGCGACGGTTTTGGCCACCAGGGCGAAGATGCCCAGAGGAGCGAAGGCGATGATAAAATGGGTCAGCTTCATCATCGCTTCGAATCCTCCCTGGAAAAGGTCCGTCAACTGGCCTTTATACGGTTCGGAAAGGCGGGTGATGAAAAATCCGAAGAGCAGGCAGAAGACGATCAACTGCAGGATTTTTCCATCGGCCATGGCCCGGAATGGATTGGAAGGTACCATGTCGAGGAGAAGGCGCTTGAGGGCCTGTGCCGGAGAGTCTCCGAATTGGGCGAGGGAGTCGGCCAACTGCTCGGGTTGTTCCTGAAGACCGAGTTGGGCTCCAACCCCGGGCTGGATCAGATTTACCAGTACCAGGCCGGTGAGAATGGCCAGGAGGCTGGTGGTGACATAGTAAATAAAGGTCTTTCCCCCTAGGCGCCCGATGTTACCGGCATTGCCAATTCCAGAAACGCCGGAAATGATGGAAGTGGCGATCAGGGGAACAATGATCATCTTCAACCCCTTCAGAAAGAGGGTGCCGATGAATTCCAATTGGAGTACGGAATCCCCTAAAAGGAAGCCCGCCCCCGCTCCCGCAATCAGGGCGATAAGGATCTGCCAGTGGAGTTGCAATTTGCCCATTTTTCCTCCTTGGTGGGTATTCTGGGAACAGTGGAAGCCGGAGGAAATATGGGGAATTGCTGGACGTAGGACAAGGTCCATGGAAAAAGGAAAGGTGGAAAAGTCTTTATCTGACAAGAGTATACAAGAATCTGAGCTTGACAATTTGCACGTAGGATTTCATACTTGAGGAGTGCATTTTCGGGAAAGTTAAGGCGTTTTTCTTACAAAATAGGGCCCTATGACACAAACTTACAATCCCGTTGCAAGCACTGCGGCTCGGGTTGACGGTATTCCCCGCGAGTTGATGGGTGAGTTGTGGGTGAAAATTGCCCAGCGTCTATCCCGGGGGGAAACCCTGATAACGCACGACCATTTCCTGGCTGCGATGGAACAAGAATTCAGGGAATTGACTGGCCAGGGGGTCACCGCTCCGGTGCGCAAACGGCTTCTCCGTTCGATTGTGGCCGTCAATAACCAGCACCCCGAAACTTATCTGGTCCAGGGGGTGCAGAATGGGGTCCAGCAGGCGTTTGGCAAGGGCGTGCTCCAACTCAACTGGGATGAATCAAAAATCCAATCGAAGGGGACGCCGGCTATTCGGCGGTTTGAGCGAAAGGATAATGTCCGCGACCTGCTGGAAGAGGTAAATGTCAAACCCAGCCAGATCGATCCATCCGCTTGTGTGAAGTATTCCATGGACGTTCTGCACCAGCAGGGGCTTGGGAACCGGCCCCCTGTCTTCTCACCTCCTCCACTGGTGGAACCCTTATCTCCTCCTCCCGAGCCAGAAAGCAAAATCCCAGAGGATCCCGAAGTCCAAGCGGCTATCGAACTGGGAGATGTCGATCCCCTTGAAGCCGAGGACCGGGTGAAGGAGCAAGAAACCAGCAGGGAGACTCTGGAAAAGCGAGAGCTGGAGAAGGTGGATGAGCGCCTTCATGTTTATGTGGCCCAGGGAACCCTTACCGATGGGGAGGCGGAGGACCTGAGGGAACTGCGTCAGGTCGACAAACGGCAGGAGCGGGGAGAGATCAACGCCGTTGAAGCCGACAACATCCGCAACAGCATTCTGGATTCTTCGGTGCGCGATGCTCTGGGCAAGAGGGTCAAGGAGGCGGTCGATCACGCGGTGCGCTATCTCCAGGTCTACGAGGCGATGCAGAAGATCGGGGAACAGAATGACGATGCCCTTGCTTTCCTCATTGGCAACAAGGATACCGTCGTGGCCGACAACCCGGATCCGATCGCTTTGGCCGAGATCATTGGGGAACTTTCCGCCGATGAACGGCTTTTAGATGGGGTCATGGCCATCGTCGACCGCAGTGATCAGGAGATTCGCATGATGTCGGTGCGCCTTCCGCCTTATAATTACATCATGAGCCGGGGGTTGGAGAAAATCGGCAACATGACGATCGAAAAAACATTCCTCGAAGAACTCCGCCGGCTCGAAAGTGGAGAGATTTCCGAGCGACTACATTCTGCCGATGCGGCGGAGCGGGTGCAGCCTGCAGCGGATATGCGTTGCCTTATAGCGCTGGTCGACCACGTGACCAAACGGACCCGATTCCGCAAAGAAATCCGCATGCTCCGCCTGAGCCAGAGTATCGAGGAGTTTTATCGTTCCACCTCGGATCTCAGCGAGGCGCGCCATCAGGCCGAGAATTTCATGAAGCGTCGTCTGCGCCGGCTTTTCCCAGATATGCCGACGGAAGAGGCCGTTGAACTCCGGCAGCAGAGTGCGGAGATCATCTCGGCGATCGAACAGAAGATTCTCAAGGAACGACAGGCGGAAATCGAAGAACAGCGTCGTCGGACGGCGGGAACTCCCGCCCAGAGACCCAATGCTGAAGATGGAGATGAAGAAAACGATCTCACCGATGAGGAGAGGGCGAGGGGGATCCAGATCGGTCGTGTGGAGATGCGGGTAGCGGGGCGGTATCGGCGGGTGCCGCATAGAATAATGCCCGATCCGGACGATCCGGAGCGGTTTGTCATCGCGGCGCGAGACGATGGCACCGGAGAACTGGCACCGGCGGTCCGACGCGGAAGCAAGCGGTATGTAACAAAAGATCGCGACGGTACCTGGAAGGTAGAATAAAAGAAGCAGGATTTTTTCCAGGGAATGCCGTAAAGGGGAGCTTTCGGGGAGGAAAGAACCGCCGAGAGGGCAACAGGAGGTGGCCTTCTGCGAGAGCAGTTGTGCCACCTTTCGCACTTTGCTGGAGAGGAGTTGAACCCCAAGGGCCTGGGTGGATGAAAAACGGACTGGCAGACCTTGCGGACAGGATCCCATGAGGGGTTTGCCCGAAGGAGCCGCAACCTGGAGTTGACCCATTTCTCCCGAAGATTTCGCTCGTTTAAAACCGCTCTTTGAAGGGCAGTCCCTGCGCGGGGTGCGCCGGTTCCTGGATTACGGACGGCGTCTCAAGGCAAGGCAGGGAATGGAAGAGCTCTACCAGTGGACGGGGCGCATTTTGTTGGACGAGGGCAATGTCTACTCCCTCGAGGAGCGAGCGCTGGCGTTGGAGATCGGTTTTGTGGAAAAACTGGCGGATCAGTTTGCTGTATTTTCCCAGGTTGACCCGCTGCCCATGCTGGTGAGTGATGGGGCAAACAGGCTTTCCCTTTATAGGCAGATTCTCGTCCGGGGCCGTTCGCCCGAAGAACGGGCGGGGATATTCCGCCTTTTGCGCGAGAAATACCGGAAGCACGCTTCATGGATCGAAGAGCGCGGAGGCCGGGGGGAAGGAGAACTGGGGTTTGAAGCTTTGGGAGGAGATGCATTTTGGGAAGAATTCGCGAAAATTTTGGACGAGATCGATCCTCTGCCCGGTCAGGGGGGGGGAAATGAGGAAGAATTAAAAGGGGAACTCGAACGTCTCCTGGAGGAAAAACAGCAACAAGAGAAAGAAAAAGGGGAACTGCAGGGAGATCTGGAGTTTGCCGAAGATAGGGCCCACCGGGCCCACCAACGGCTGAAGCAAACAGAAGAGGAAGCCACCCGTCTCCGGAAAAGCCTGCAAGAAGCCAGAGAAAATGGGGATAAACTCCGAATGGAGCGCCGCAGCAGGATAAAGAGTGAGAGGGAGTATGGAGAAACCCGGCGGGAACTGGATCGCCTGCAGAAGGAGTATGTGAAACAGGACCGTCGATTACAGGAGATGGCCAGGCGGCTGATGCAGGCGGAACAACGGATCCTGGAGGCGGGGGGAGGAGAACTCCATATCGATCTGCCGGGGTTGCGCAAACTCGGGCCGGGGAAGGTGCTGGGAGTAGAAGGCAGAGTTACAGAAGAGGATCTGGGCAAAATTCGCAGGCGATTTGCCGCCGTCTTCCATTCCGATCGGGCTAACCAACTACCGGTCTGGGTAAGAGTTCTGTGTGATGAGGTGCTTGGGGTGGTGAACGAAGCTTGCGATCGATTTCGCAAGCCATAAGGGACAATTTCCGAACAAAAAGCCCCCCGGTGTAAAAAAAGGCACCAGGGGGTTATTTTTTTAGCTTGAAGGAGGGGATAAGGAGGGCGGGTGGATCAGGCTGCGCGTCCCATCATCTGGTCCAAGCGACGAGAAATCTGAGAAAGGGATAGACCTTCGCTCACTCTGAGTTCGCGGATAAGGTGCTTTAAAAGGATCACTTCGGCCATATTGAAAAGATCTTTGTTGCCCACGCAGTCGGCCACTTTGAGAAGACCTTTCGATTTGTATTGGCGCATTTGATGGATGGACTTCCCAAAAAGCTGGGCGGCTTCATCGATGCCGATGAGCTTAGCTTTTCGCGCTGCCATAATCAAGACCTCCTTGTCTTGGGGGAAATCATAAATTAAGTATTACCACTTAATACTAAATATATCGACCAAAAAGTCATTTCCTTAAATTGAAACTGAGAAAGAAGAAAGATGCCGCAAAAAAAAGTATTTCCGCTCCAAGAAATGGGAGCGGAAATACTTTGAAATACCGGACCTTATTGCGAAGTTACCCGTCCGCTGAAGGGGATCGGGAAGGGATTCCCGTCGGGAAATTCACTTCTCTTCCAAGAGTTCGATCTCATAGCCGTCGGGATCATCGACAAAGGCCATTTTGTGACCTGAGGCAAATTTCCCGCGCCAACCCTCGGGCCAAATTTCGATGCCTGCCTTTTCCAACTGGTCGCAGCAGGCGATCAGGTCGGGTACGGCGATGGCCAGGTGCATCAGATCTTCGGGAACGGTTACCTGGTAATCAGCCGACCAGGTGAGTTCGAGGGTGTGCTCGTTGCCGGGGAGTTCTAGATGGGAGACGTGGTTGCCAGCAGGAGAACTGTCGGTGCGGCTTTTGACCTGGAAACCCAGGTGCTGGCAGTACCAATCGATGGATCTATCGAGGTCGCCGACGCGAATGCGGGTATGGAGAAAATGGGCCATTTGCGAGTGTTCCTTTCTGGAGAATTTGCCCCCTAACGGGGCAGGATTTAGCTTTCCCTATAAGCAATGGAATGAGATTGTAGGGATTTTTCGCTTCTTTCGCAATGCGAAAGGGTAGATGAATTTACCGATTTTGAGGTAAGAACGACCACGATCCGATAATCCTGGTGGCAAAGGCTGTCGGTAAGAGAAAAGGTTTACGCATGGAAAATACCCAGGATGAGAAGGCCGCGACTATTCTCGTCATCGATGACGAGGAGATGGTGCGCATGGCGCTTTCGAACGGGTTGGCCAGAGCTGGGTACGCCGTCCTTGAGGCTGCCGATGGGGAACGGGGCCTGGACCTCTTCAGGAAACGAATGGAAGAGATCGATCTGGTAATCTTGGATTTAGTGCTCCCCGAGCAATGGGGGGATGAGATTTTCCCCCAATTACAGGAACTCAAGCCCGGAGTCAAAGTGGTCGTTTACACGGGGTTTACGGTGCAGGAGAACGAGTTTGAGGATGTCCAGGCGGTCCTTTCGAAGCCGGTGACTATCGAGAAGATGATCCGCACTTTGAAGGTAGTGCTCGGAGAGGAATGATGGAACTCAGGAAAATAACCCCTTTTTGACAACCGCCAACAGCCGGTCGGTATTGATGGGTTTGCGGAGGATACCGATCACTCCCGCAAAAGCGCTTTGCCCCTTGAGTTCAGAACCTGATTGGGAGGTGCAGACGGCCACCCGGACTTTAGGATCGAGAGTGCGCAAAGCTGCCAACACCTTTTCTCCGGGAATATCGCTTGGAGCCAGGTCGAGGATGACCAGACCGATGTGTAACTTGTCTTTCTGAAACGCCCTTAAGCCATCCCTGGCATCAGTGCCCTCCAGCACATCATATCCATAGTATTGCAGTGTCTGGCGCAGTGTCTGGCGGATGGCGGGTTGCCGGGCGATGATGAGGATTTGAGAAACTGGGTTGGGCATAAAACCGAGGGGGGAGGGTAAAAAAAAGACCCAAGCAAGAGCCATTGCTTGAGTTCGCCTAACTAATTATTTTTCATGATAAAAAATGGTGCCGAAGAGAGGACTCGAACCTCCACGGGGTTACCCCCACATGGTCCTGAACCATGCGTGTCTACCAGTTTCACCACTTCGGCAACCGGTAAAAACTTAAGCCGGATGCCCCTTCACGTCAAGGGGTTTTCTCTTTTTGCAAAAAGGAGTTGGGATGGCGGCAAAGATGCAGGAACTACCGGAGGGAAGCAGACTCATCGTGCAAAACCGGAAAGCGAGGCACGACTTTGAAATCCTGGATTCTTTTGAGACTGGGATCGTCCTGCAGGGGACGGAAGTAAAATCCCTGCGTGAGGGTAAAGTCAACTTGAAAGACAGCTACGCCGCAGCCGAAAAAGGGGAAATATTTCTCTACAACGTCCACATCAGCCATTACGAGGCGGGGAACTATTTTAACCACGAGCCCGAGCGTCCCCGAAAACTCTTACTGCACCGCTCTGAGATCCGTCGACTGATCGGTCGGACGGATCAGCAGGGGTTGACGCTGGTCCCCTTGAAGATGTATTTCAAAAAGGGAAGGGCGAAGGTGGAATTGGGGCTGGTCAGGGGAAAAAGGCAGTACGACAAACGGCGCGATATCGCTCAAAGGCAGGCCGATCGAGACGTAGAGCGAGCCCTAAAGGAAACCCAGCATTGAATTATCCGGTCAAGCAAGTGACAGAGGTAGTGGCGGCCTGTGGGCGCTGTGAAGGGGTGGGGATCTTTTACGACCCCCACGTCGTGGTGGGGCGTTACGGGCAGTTGCGATTGTGTTCCTGTATCGAGGAGTTCTGCCGATGCGGAGGGAGAGCTCCTTACCAATACTGGGACGATGAATCGCATCGTCACTGGTGCCCCTGCCGGCTGTGTCGAAGGCGTTTGGCGGAGACCAATCGCCTGTTCAAACAGGCCGAAATCCCCGAGCGTTACAAGTGGAAATTCCAGGACGATTTCCACCGGGTGGCCGAAGACGGCACCCCCATTCCCCTGGCGGATAAGGTCGCGGTTGAAGTTTCCAACCTGCTCGAGGGACGGCGCGATCCCCGGAAGGGTTTTTTGCTATTCGGCCCTCCGGGGACAGGGAAAACTCTCCTGGGTTGTATCATGCTGAACGAGCTGATCCTCCGTTGGGGCAAGCCGGGACGCTTCCTGAATCTTTCGCGCAAGTATTTCGAAAAACTGCGCGATACCTATTCAGAAAGCAGCGATAATTACGGGCAAACCTGGCAAATTATGGAGGAATTGAGCAATATGCCCTTTCTGATGCTGGATGATTTTGGCATCCAGAGGGGCACGGAGTGGGAGACGGAAATGCTCTATAATCTGGTGGATGCCCGTTACGGAGATGAGCGCTTCACGGTAGTAACGACAAACAAGCCTTTGGAAGAAATAAAGGATATTTCTCAGGGGCGGATATATTCACGCTTGATGGAGATGTGTCGCCCAGTCGAGATGGATGGTGTGGATTTCCGCCAGCACCTTGAGTGAGGTAGAGGGAAGAGAGGGAATTATGGCTTATAAACGCGAAGATGGACGCGCTGTAGACGAATTGCGTCGGGTGGCGATAACGCCGGGGTTTTTGAAAACCTCCCCTGGTTCCGTGCTCATCGAAATGGGGGATACCAAGGTCATTTGCACCGTGTCGGTTGAAGAAAAGGTGCCTCCTTTCTTGGTGGGAAAGGGGAAAGGTTGGTTGACGGCTGAATACAGCATGTTGCCGGGGTCATCTAAGCAGCGCGTCTCTCGCGAGGGAGCGACGGGGAGAGTCAATAGCCGGGCGAGGGAAATCCAGCGCCTTATCGGTCGGTCCCTGCGTTCAATCATCGACCTGGATCGCATTGGGGAACGGACCCTGTATGTCGACTGCGATGTGATCCAGGCGGACGGAGGAACAAGGACTGCATCTATTACAGGGACATATGTCGCTCTGGCAGAGGCAATAAAGGTACTTTCTTCGGGGAATGTATTAAATGAAGATGTGCTGTTGGATGGGCTTGCTGCAGTGAGTGTGGGGATGGTCGATGGTCAGGCTCTCCTCGATCTTTGTTACCGGGAAGATTCCCGGGCTCAGACCGATATGAATGTCGTCATGACAGGGAGCGGGGGAATCGTCGAAATCCAGGGAACAGCCGAAGGAAAACCTTTTAGTAGAGAAGAGGCGGACGCCATGCTCGATAGGGCTGCCAGGGGGATTGAAGAACTGCAAAAACTCCAAGGCGAAGTGCTGCAAGGTCTTGATTGAAAAAGAGAAAAGGGGTGTTGAGAAAATTCTTGACAGTTTCTGGAGACCCCTCTATGTTATAGTCAGTTCTCAGTTCTTGGGTCACATTTGGAGCTGTCCCCACTTCAACGCTTTAGGCCCTCCTGGCAGAAAGTTCGATCTTTCCCACCTCCCAGGGGAGATTTGGGTTTCTGCACGAGGCGCAATAACCCAAAGGATTGAAACATGGCGGAGATGACAAGAGCTGCGTATTGGGATATGGAGGATTCTCTGGGTAGTTATCTGGCTGAAATCGCACATTCCAAGCCGCTCTCCGCTGCTGAAGAGGTCGATCTAGCTCGGAAGATCAAGCAGGGTAACGATGGTGCCCGCAACCGACTGGTAGAGGCGAACTTGCGGTTTGTCGTGAGTGTTGCCAAAGAGTACCAGAATCGGGGGGTCCCTCTGGCCGATCTGATCAGTGCGGGCAATATGGGATTGATCACTGCAGCAGAGCGTTTCGACGAAGACAAGGGATTCAAATTCATCTCCTATGCCGTCTGGTGGATTCGCCAGGCCATTCTTCAGACCCTGGCTGAGCAATCGCGTACGGTCCGCCTGCCGCTCAACAAGATCGGCTTGCTCTACAAGATCTCCAAAGCCTCTCGCCTGCTCCAACAGGAACGGGCTGACGATCCGAACCCCGACGAGATAGCCGAACAGTTAGACGTTCCCGTCGACGAGGTAAAAGAGACGCTGATGTGTGGGCGTTCGGTCCGTTCTCTGGATGCGACTTTCAGAGAGGAAGAGGATCACAGCTTGCTGGATGTGCTGCCCGATGACCGGCAGGAATCTCCTGAAAACGAGGTCATGCGTGACTGTTTGCGGGGCCAGATTGATGCCGCCCTGAGCAGCCTGGTGGGCCGCGAAGCGGAGATCCTTCGTCTCTACTTCGGGTTGGATGGCGAGGAACCCATGACGCTGGATCAGATCGGCGCCCGGTTCGGCCTCACCAGAGAGCGCGTTAGGCAAATCAAGGAAAAGGCCCTGCACCGTCTGCGTCACCCCAGCAGATGTGACCAGTTGCGGACTTACAACAACGTTTGAGGGCCCCAGTTGGTCAGTAGTAGACTGAAACTCCCCACGAGTTGAGAAAACCTCTCCCCGGTTCTCCCCCGCAAATGTCTTAGGAGAAACGGATGACTGACGAAGTTATCGAGGAGGATTTGCTGCGTTCCATAGAAGAAGTCGACGCAAAAATACAAGATTTCCGCAAAAAGGTTCGGGCTTTGCTCGCCGATATGCAAACGGAAGGTAGGCAAAGTTCTGCGGAGAAGAGTCATTCGAGCTCGGCTTAAATCGCAGTCGAAGGAAGGAAAGAGGGGGTGGTCAATCCACCCCCTCTTTTTTATTGTCTAAGCCAATGAAAAAGCGTAGTTTTATGTAACATAAAACTCCCTGTTGCCCATTTGTCTCCGAGGGGAATGGAAGACGATGCTGAGCGAACAAGAAATCCAACAAATTGGCCGGAGATATGAGATAACCTGTCCTGTTTGCGGGACTGAGAACGCATATTTCCGTTTGAAGCGCGATATTTGCCGACCCGCCCAAACCGAGGGAGATGGGCACCCGCTCAGCTACAAGTGGGGAAAACCAGGGTTCGATTCGGTCGACCCCAAGCAATTTTTTTTCGGGGTTTGCTCTAAGTGCCGGTTTACCGGTGAATTGGACGACGCAGATTATCGCCAGTCGGCTAAATTTTCGGAGGAATACCGCGCACTTTTTCTTCCCGATGGCCTACGGCAAATGTTGATGGCGAATGCAAGCGGCAAGGGGCTGGGGTTGTCATTGGGAAAGAGGATTCGCGACGACGACCCCATGGGGAGCCTCATCGCCCAATTCCATCTGGGGATTTACTGCGAAAGCCTGCGCGTCAAGGTGATCCACAACAACATTGCCCGTTACTATCTCCGTCTCGCCTGGGTTTTCCGTAGTCGAGAGACCTTTTATCCCGAAGCAGACGTCGAAGCCCTTGCCGGAAAGTTTACCCGCATCGAGAAGCGTTGGAAGAGAGACATCCCCAAGCAGAGCGAATTTCCAGTGATCCCGGGCATGGCCCTAAACGAACTGGATGCCCTCCGTTTCAGCCGAGAATTCTTCGAGCGCAACTACGAAATGCTGCGCGAGACCCAACTGGAAGGGGAACTGCGGTTGCGGCACCTTCTGGGAGAGATCGGTTTTCGGATCTATGAACTTTCGCCAACCGAAGAGGACTTCCGCAAAGCTTCAAGTTTTTTTAGCGGGGCCATGCAGCAGTGCATGAGCATCATCTCGGATAAGAGCGTCGTCGGGGGGATCGTCAATCGGGCCAAGGAGATGCTGGAGATTTGTGGTGAGAGGGGTCGAGAACTCCGCGAATTGCACAAAAAGCACGGAGGAGTGGAGGCCGAGCCCGAACCCGAACCCGAAAACGGGGGAACGGTAGCAAAAAAAAAGAAGAAAGTAAAGAAGGTAAAAGCATCAAAAAGTGCGGATAGGCCAAAGGCGAATGGCAAGAAAGAAGGTGCAACTCCCAAACTCCCGGATAAAGAGGAGCAACGAGACCTGGATCAGGCCAAGCGCCAGGTCGGGGTGCTGCGGGAAGAGGTTGCCGGCCTTAAGGAGCAGGTAGCCGGGTTGGAAGAAGATAATAAGAAATGGAGGCAGCTGGCGGGAAGGGATGCGGTTACCGGACTGCCCAATAAGACCATGCTTTTCAGGTTGGTCATTCCCAAAGTGCTGAAAAATATCGATACTGTAGGCCCTTTTTCCTGCATTGGGATAAGTTTCGACCAGGTGGGGCAGGTGAATCAGGGGCACGGATGGCTGGTGGGGGATCGCATGCTAAAAGACAGCGCCAAAAGTTTACGTCACTTCGTCCAGGATGGAGAAGAACTCTACCGGTTGGAAGGGGTCCATTTTGCCCTGGTCGGGGCGATGAGCAACAACGCGGCCAGGCAACGGGCAACCGAGATGCGGCGGCGATTGGCCAAAGCGAGTGTGCAGATCGATGATACCCAGTGTCCATTGGTCGCCAGTCTGGGGGTAGTTACCGTAGAGAAGATCGTTGGCAAGTCTCCGGCTGAGGTCGCCAATGGGATATTTGAAGCCGTGCTGGGGGCGCTCTATCGGGCAAAGGACAAGGGGGGAAACGCGGTAGAAGTACATTCTGCTACAAAGTTTTGAGGAAGAAAATTTAAAGCTTAACGAGAAAAAAGTTACCTGTTGGGAAACCGAGGAGGAAGCAGATGGAAAAATGGGCAACGGGGATTTTTACATCGATCCAAGGAGGATTAGGGGCGGGGTTAGAGGCTGTGAAAGGATTGGGGGTTGCCACAGTTCAATTGCACGCTCCCACCGCCGAATTCCGCACTCCTGAAAAAACGCAGGAAATCCAAAACCAGTTTGCGGAGGCCGGGATCACCATTTCCGTGGTTTTTGTGGGTTTTCCCGATGATGACTATACCACGACCGAGATCGTCAAAAAAACGGTGGGCTTGGTGCCATCGGAAAAACGGGAAAAAAGATTGGCAGAGACCCTGAAAATCGCGGATTTCGCCAGGGACCTTGGGGTCGAAGCCATCGGCATGCACCTGGGTTTTGTGCCTCCTGACCCGGATGCCCCAGAATTTTCCGCCGTTGTCGAGGTCGCCCGCAAAGTCTGCGATCATTGCCGGCAAAACGGCCAGCGTTTCCACCTGGAAACCGGGCAGGAAACCGCCGCCGAACTGCTGACATTCATCAAGGCGGTCGATAGGGATAACCTTGCGGTGAATTTTGATCCGGCCAATATGATCCTCTACGGAGCAGGAGATCCCCTGGAGGGACTGGAAAAAGTCGGTTCCTACGTAAAAAGTGTGCACTGCAAAGATGCCACTGTAGCGCGAAAACCGGGACAGGCCTGGTACGAAGATGCCCCTCTGGGAACGGGAGATGTCAATATCGAAGCGTTTCTTCAAAAACTGAATGAGCTGGGGTACGAAGGACCGCTGACGATCGAACGGGAATATGCCCCGGATCAAGCGGGGGATATCGGCGCTGCTTTGCACCTGTTGGAACGGCTGCGGGCCGAGATCCTGGGGGCATAGATCTGAGATGAGCGATTCCCTACGCAGCAGGATGGAATTTGCGGTTGAGACAGCCTGGCAGGCGGGTAAGATCACTTTGCGCTATTTCCAGACCGGAGTGGAACCGGAGTGGAAGGAAGATGAGTCGCCGGTTACCGTGGCCGACCGTCAGACTGAGGAAAAGATCAGAAGTTTGATTGAAAAGGCCTTCCCCGAAGACGGGATTATCGGGGAGGAGTTCGGGGAAAAACCGAGCCGATCGGGAAACCGTTGGCTGATTGATCCGATCGATGGCACAAAATCATTTGTTCAGGGAGTGCCCCTATACGGGGTGCTCATCGCCATGGAAAATGCCGACGGCGTGGGGGTGGGCACTGTCTATCTTCCCGCCCTCGATGAGATGGTATGGGCAGCCAGGGGAGAGGGGTGCTGGTGGAACGGGCGTCGTGCCTCGGTCTCAACTGTAAGTCAGTTGGGGGATGCCAGCTTCTGTTACACCTCCTGGCCTAGCTTCTCCCGGCAAGGGAGGGGGAAGGTGTGGGAGCAGTTGTGCGCCGAAGCTCGTCTGGTGCGCGGATGGGGGGATTGCTACGGGCATATCCTGGTGGCTACCGGCAGAGCGGAAGCCAGCTTCGATCCGATAATGAATCCCTGGGACTGCGGGCCTTTACTCCCCATTCTCGAAGAGGCGGGGGGAACCTTTACCGATTGGCAGGGGAAGGCCACCATTTACGGTCCGGACGCCTTTTCAACCAATGGCCGCCTCTTTACGGCTATCGCCGAACGCCTAAATGGCTGAGTCGGTAACCGAGATGGAAAAGAGAGGATTTTTCAGGCCACCGCGGGTAGATTGGAAGAAGGCCATCCTGGAGACGTTACGAGCGACTTACCGACACGATTGCACCGATGCCGCAGCGGCCATGGCCTTTGATTTTGTCTTTGCCATTTTCCCTGGAATTCTCATTATGACGGCGCTGTTAGGGGCCATGAATATTTCCCCCAGCGCCTTTAACGGAATGCTCGAATCAATGGGCATTGTCGTTCCGGGGCCCTTGCTGATTATCATTGAGGAGAACGTCCTTCATCTTTGGGAGTCGTCGCACAGCCTCTTTTTTATCGGTATCCTGGGGGTGATCTGGCCCGCTTCAGCCAGCATGTCGACAACAATGAGTGCTCTGAATCGGGCCTATGGGGTGGAAGAGAAGCGACCCTTCTGGCACCGGCGAGTGCTTTCCATCGTCCTGGTGATCGGTTTCGGCCTGTCTCTTGTCTTCCTTTTCAACCTTATCGTCTTTGGGAAGCAGGTGGAGGGGTGGATGCGCCTTCACTGGGCTTTTTACCGCCATTTTCCCTCTCTGGCGGGGGGCCTTAGGCGGTTCGGTACGATCTTTGGTACGATCGGAGTGGTCGCCAGTATTTACCACCTGGTGACCGGAGCGCGGCAAAGATGGGTGGACGTCCTGCCAGGGAGTTTGTTGTTCTTCCTGATATGGTCGTTGATTACGGTCGGATTCCGCTACTATGTCCAAAATTTTGGTTATTACAATGTCGTCTACGGGGTCCTCGGGGCTGTAATCGTTACGCTGCTCTCCGCCTATCTGGTGGCTTTTATCCTATTATTTGGTGGGGAACTGAATGCCGTGCTGTTCAGGATGAGAGGGGGGATGGATTCTCGCGACCAGGTTGGCCATTAATTCTCTGGAAAAATGGGACTCCTGCCTCCCGATTCTGCTTGACTTCCGCTGGTGCGGTTATTAGGTTGGGGCCAGTTACAGTCAGAAATGCCATACCTAAAACGGAGGGAGAGAACCATGAAGAGACTGGGTATCCTGATGTTGGCGTGCTTGGTATGGGGGTGTGGTGAGAGAGCGGATGAACTCGGACCCTACATCGAGAAGCTCAAGGGGATGCAACAATACAATGAGACTCTCTTAAGCTTCAAAGAGTATTTAAAAACCGAGGGAATGACCGACAAAGCCAAGGGGTTGAGTCAGCTGCTGAAAGATTACCAGGCTGCCATCGCGGCTTTGGGGACGCCGGAAGACAAGCACATACGCGCCCTTCACAACGAAATGGCAAGGGCTCTCAAGGAGGGGATTCGAAAAGCAGGAGAACCGGATAGTCCTACTTTCGTCCCCAGTGCCCAAAAAGCCGTTAGGTATGTGGAAGAGGAGATAATGACGGTGTACAACAATTTTGAGCGGCTTTGGGAGAAAGAAGGCAAAGCCGAACCGTTCCCCCTCAAATGGCCTCCCAAAGAGTAAGCAGCACTTCAAAATAAAAAAGCTTGGGTATAAAGCGGCTCCTTCGTTTGGAAGGGGCTGCTTTTTCTTAAGGGAAATCGAGAATGGGTGCAGATGGTGAAGTGACCCGGCAGACGATCCTGGACTACATGCAAACGCCCAATTTTCGACCGGGAAAGATGAAAGAATGGGCACGGGAAATGGGGGTGCCGCAAGCGACCTACCGCGATTTTCGCCGGATGGTGAAGGAACTGGAAGAAGAAGGCCTGGTCGTGAGTTTGCGGCACAACCGTTACTCCCCAGTAAATTCCGCAAAAGTTGGGATTGTCGGGGTGCTGAGGGTTCATCCAAGGGGGTTCGGTTTTGTCATAACAGAGGGCAACAAGGAGGACATCTTCATCCCCCCGGGTGGTTTGCGAGAGGGAGTGGATGGAGACCAGGTCCGCGTCGAGGTGACTATTGAAGGGGAAGGGGAGAAAGGGCCGGAGGGGCACGTTGTGGAGGTGGTGAAAAGGACGAAAAGGAAATTTGTCGGGACTTTCTTGCGCCGGGGGAGGCGGATGGTGGTGGAGGTGGACGATCCGGGCCTTGGACGGGATATCTTTCTTAACGCCCTCTCGATCGAAGAGGTGCACGAAGGGGAAAAAGTCCTGGTGCGAATCACGGAAAGGGGATGGGGTTACGACGGTCTCCAGGGGGAGATTACCGAGGTCTTGGGAGATCCAGAGGATCCCGGTCTCGATTTCCTCTCGACCATCAGACGGTTTGATCTGCCCGTCGATTTTTCCACTGTCGTCATGGAAGAGATGGCAGGGGTAAGCCTCAATATAGATCGGGAAAGAGAGCAGCGAGCCGATCTCCGCTCCCTATGTTGCTTAACAATCGACCCCGAGGAAGCACGCGACTTCGACGATGCGGTTTCGGTTGAAACCCTGGCCGGCGGAGGGTACCGATTGGGGGTTCACATCGCCGATGTGAGCCATTTTGTGCAGCCGGGAACAGCCCTCGACCGCGAGGCTTGTGCAAGGGGAACCAGCGTCTATCTGATCGACCGGGTCATCCACATGTTGCCCGAGAGATTGGCAGCCGAACTGTGTACGTTGAAATCAGGTGAGGATCGGTTGGCGGTTTCGGTTTCTATCGAAATGGATGCTGCTGCGGAAGTCGTGGGTTTTGAATTGCAGGAATCGGTAATCCGCAGTGCGGGCCGTTTGACATACCGGGAAGTACAGGCGGTCTTCGATGGAGAGGATGAGGAAATGGGAGGGGCGGTTGGTTTCTCCGAACCGCTGCAGTTATTGCGACAGATCAGTAAAAAGCGAGGGACGGTGCGCAGGCGCCGGGGTGCCCTGGATTTCGACCTGCCCGAACCCCGGGTCGAGGTGGATGCAAAGGGGGTGCCAACTGGATTGGGACGTTATCCGCGCCTAGAGAGCCATCGGCTAATCGAAGAATGCATGCTCGTGGCAAACGAGTGTGTGGGGAGGTATTTGGGAGAACGGGGATTGCCGGTGCTCTACCGCATCCATCGGGCTCCGGATTGGGAAAAGTTGCAGAGGGTGGCCGATCTGCTGCCCAATTTCAAATTGGAGAAAGGGGCGGTCATGCAACCTCGGGACTTGCAGCTGCTTCTGCGGCAGGTCGAAGGCCGCAAAGATGGCCCGCTGTTGAATAAACTCATGCTGCAGGCATTGAGGCGGGCGGAGTACGCTCCGGAAGATATGGGGCACTTCGGGTTGGCCTGCAAGGGATATCTCCACTTCACCTCCCCGATCCGACGGTATCCCGACCTGCTCGTCCACCGAGTGCTAAAAGCTCATCTGTCGGGAGATCCCGATCGAGGATGCGTTGCTGGTTTGCGCGACCAGATAGATTGGATGGGAAAGTGGACATCGGAGTGCGAGCGGAGAGCGGAGGAGGCGGAGCGGGTTTATGTGAGGATCAAACAGCTCCGCTATATGGAAAATTTTGTGGGAGAGGTTTTCCCCGGAGTGGTTTCTGGTGTTCTGAGGGGGGGATTTTTTGTCACCGTCGGAGATTTCATGGTCGACGGTTTTTGCTTTCTGAGAGATATGGAAGATTACTTTGAATTCGATGCCCAAAGGCATCGCCTGAGGGGCCGCAAGACCGGGAAAGTTATCCAACTCGGGCTTCCAGTAGATGTGAAAATCGCGGGAGTCGACTGGAAAGCCCAGGAGATGGATTTACTACTGGTGAATGGGAAACTCCCCTCCTCGGCTGAACCGAAGAAAAAAAAGAAAAAAAAGAAGAGCGTTGGGAAGAGACAAAAAAAGAAAGGAAAAAGGAAGTGAAGCCCAATATCATACGGCAGAGAGAACCTCCAGAGCCCGATCGATCTCCTCCTCGGTGTTGTAGAAGTGGGGAGATAAGCGCAGCTGGCCGCCGCGAACGGCGCTAATTATGCGTTCTTGGTGAAGACGTTGGAAAAGTGTTTGGGCTTCTACACTGGGATGTGAGAAGGTGACGATCCCCGATTTTTCGCCAGGCCCGCGTGGGCTGAGGAGCCGGAATCCCCCGGTTGCCAACCCTTCACAGAGCCGGTCTGTCAGTTCCAAAATGCGCTGCTCGATGGCGGGAATCCCCTGTTCGAGAAGGAAATCGATCGATCCTTTTAAGCCGGCGATACCGACGGTGTTTTGGGTACCTGTTTCGAACCGTCTGGCATCCGGGTAGAGCGTCTCGTCGTAGTTCAGGAAATCGTAGGCGGTTTCTACACCGGACCAGCCGAGGGCGGAGACTTTCAATTTGGGAAGGGCCCGGCGGGAACAGTAGAAGAGCGCACATCCCTCAGGGGCGAGAAGCCATTTGTGGCCGTCGGCGGCGAGGGCGTCAATGCCAAGCTCGGTGACATCGATAGGGAGGACCCCGAGGCTTTGAATGGCATCGACGACAAAGAAGATGTCGCGCTGCTGGCAGAGGTTGGAAAGGCCGGCCAGGTCATTGCGAAAACCGGAAAAAAATTCAACCGAACTAACTGATAATACTCGAGTGTTATCGTCGATGGCTGCGGAAAAGTCGGCCAGCGACAACCGTCCCTCCCGCTCTTCGACCCAGCGTATCTCTATGCCACGATCCCGCAAATTCAACCAGGGATAGACATTGGCGGGAAACTCGCGATGGCCCAGAACCACGTTGTCCCCTGAGCGCCAGCGCAGTCCATTGGCGACGGTGAGGATGCCGTCGGTGGTATTCTTGAGGAAGGCAATCTCGTCCGGGCGAGAGCCGATAAGAGTTGCGGCGCTGCGTCGGGCTCGGGAGTATAGTCGGTTCCACTCCCCATAGTTAACCATCCCGTTTTCTTCGACATCTGTCACCAGTCGGCGCATGGCCCTGGCGGAAGGATGGCAGAGGGGGGCGACAGCGGCGTGATTCAGGTAGATCCAACTCTCGGTGACGGGCAATTGGTTGCGAACTGCAGAAATATTCATATAAGTGAACCTGGGTAAGGAGAATGGGGAAAAGTTGACAATAATTTGCGCCATGGTTCCACCATTTGTCAACGGGGAGGGGGATGCGATAGAAAGGTTTGACGGAGACGGGGAAAGGGGCCTATTTTACAGACTGCCGGATGGGAAGAAATGGTAAAGAGACAACAAATAGAGGGAAAAATGGCAGCAGAAAAAAAAAGCGCTTACGCCCGTGCTGGTGTAGATATCGATGCGGCAAATCAGACCAAGGGAGCCATCAAAGAATTGGTGCGTTCTACTTTTAACGAGGGGGTCCTTGGGGACATGGGGGGATTTGGGGGGTTGTTTATCCCTCCATGGAGAGAATGCGAAGAACCGGTGCTGGTTTCGAGTGTGGATGGGGTCGGTACCAAGCTCAAACTCGCCTTCATGAGCGGAATCCACGGTTCGGTTGGCATGGATATAGTCAACCACTGTGCCAACGATATTTTGGTGCAGGGGGCTCGTCCACTCTTCTTTATGGACTATCTCGCTCTTGGGAGCCACGAACCGGCGGTAGTTGAGGCAATTGTGCGTGGGCTGGCTCAAGCCTGCAGAGATATTGGATGTGTGCTCATCGGGGGAGAGACGGCGGAGATGGCCGGTTTCTACCAGGCGGGGGAATACGATCTGGCTGGTAGCATTGTGGGTATTGTCGACCGTCAGCGGATAATCGATGGTCGGACCATTGAGGCTGGGGACGTCGTCATCGGGTTGGCTTCGGATGGATTACACACAAATGGCTATACGCTGGCCCGCAAGGTGATAATCGAGCAGGGAGGGTTGGGGCTTGATGAACCGCTGGGGGAAACCGGGCGCACTGTCGCCGAGGAGATGCTCCGTCCCCACCGGGCCTATGTCAAACCGATTCTCGGGTTGATGGAAGAAATAGACGTCAGGGGATTAGTGCACATTACGGGTGGGGGATTCTGGGATAACGTTCCCCGCACCCTGCCACAAGGCCTAGGGGTGGTAATCAGAAAAGGGGAGTGGGAAATTCCCCCTGTTTTTTCCTTCCTGGCACGGGTTGGTCCGATCGATGAGAGGGAGATGTTCCACGTCTTCAATATGGGGATCGGGATGATGGCCTTTATGCGCCGGGAAGAGGGGGAAAAGGGAGTGACAATTCTCCGGGATTTGGGGGAAGACGCCCGCATCATTGGGGAGGTTGTTGAGGGGGAACAAGCGGTTAAATTGGTTTAGGTCGACAGCTGATAAGGAGAGTTACGGGCTTGTTTAAACTGCTGTTTTTATTTCTCATTGCTGTTTTGTTATACAATATTTTGAAATCGATTAAACTGCGTTCACATGGGGAATTCAAGGGAAAGAAAAAGAGGGCAAAAAGGCGCCAGGTGGGATTCGATCGTTCTCAGGTCATCGATGCCGAGTTCAAAGAAGTTGAAGAGGAGGCAGAGGCAGAAAAGTGAGTAGATCCCGGCCCCGACGTGGAAACGGACTCGAAGAGTTGCGGCGGGAAGTGGCCAGTGGGGCTCGTTCTGCCTTCTATCTCCTCCACGGGGAGGAGGATTTTGAAAGGGAAGAGACTTGCTCCTGGTTGATTGAGACATTGGCACCCGAGCAAACCCGGGATTTCAACCTCGATGTATTCCGTGGAGATAAACTGGAACTCCGAGATTTCCTTCAGGTTTATAGCGCCTACCCGATGATGGCCAGCCACCGGGTGGTTGTGCTCAGAGATAGTGAAAAGCTATCGGCAGAGACTCTGGGGGGCCTGGTTGAGGTGGTCGATTCACCCCTGGAAACGACGGTGCTGATCGCAGTGGGAGGGAAGGTGGATTTGCGGCGCAAGTTCTTCCAGCAACTCGTGAAGAAAGGGTGTGCCGTCGACTTCAAGATACCCTACGACAACCAGATTCCCCAGTGGATACAGCGATATTCTCGTCGAAAAGGAGTGAACATTGAGGCCGAAGGGGCAGACCTCCTTAACTTGTTAGTGGGAAGTAACTTGCGCGAACTGGCCAGCGAGATTGAAAAACTCCAGACCTACCTGGGGGATGGTGTGCCGATTTCCCGACAAGCAGTCGAAAAGGGAGTGGGGGCAACGAGAAATACCAGTATCTTTGAGCTGACGGATGCCATTGGTGAGAGAAACCGCCCCAAGGCTCTTGCCCTTCTCCAGGAAGTTCTCGATCATGGGGAAGCCCCGAGCCGGGTTATTGCCATGCTCTGTCGCCATTTCCAACTCCTCCTCAGAGCTCAGTCCTTGATGAAGAAGGGAGATCTTGGCAGAGATATTATGGCGCGTGAACTTGGGATTTCCCCCTTCTTTTTAGGCAACTACCTAAACCAGGCCCGGAACTTCCCGAATCTCGGGTTGTGGGGGGGAATGGGGGCTTTACTGCAGACCGATTCGCGCTTGAAATCACAGGGGCGACGCCTGGAACGTCTGACAATGGACCTGCTGGTCGAACGGCTGTGCAGGTGACCAGCAACGGGACAGGAAGAGGCTTGACATAGAAGGGGGAGGTTTTTATATTGTGATGCATATAAAATTTGAAGTAACTTTTTGAAATTCTGTTAGTTACCCGATTTTCTTGCCCACCTTAATTTTCCAAAAAGAGGTGAATGATGAGCGAACCCACGGTCGTTACTGATGACAATTTTGCCGCGGAAGTGTTGGAATCGGATTCCCCTGTTTTGGTCGACTTCTGGGCGACATGGTGCGGGCCATGCAAAATGATAGCCCCCATCGTCGAGGAGCTGGCGGGGGAATACGACGGCCGGGCAAAAGTGTGCAAAATGGACGTCGATTCTTCCCAAAAAACGGCGGCAGAATTCGGCATCCGCAGCATTCCGACGCTGCTTCTTTTTAAAGGTGGCAAGGTTGCTGACCAGGTAATCGGCGCAGTGCCCAAGCAGCAGATTACCGAGAAACTCGATGGCCTTCTGGTCAACTAATTTCCAACAGGTCTTCGCTAATAGATTGCTCGGATAAACGGCTCTTTTGCTAAAAAAAGGGTCGTTTTTCCCTTTTGGGGAAAGGCGGGAAAAACATGGGATTGGACCCCTTCTGGAGCAATCTTTTCCGTCGCCGGGATGAAGAGGGAGATTCCCTTCTCAAAATCCTGTCGGGAGTCCCTCTTTTTGGGGACTTGAATCGGTGGGAACTCCGGAAACTCCAGGGAATTTTGCATCGAAGAAGCATGGTTCCTAGCGAAGCCATCATTCGGGAGGGGGAGCGAGGAGTCGGGATGTACATCATCCTCTCCGGAGAGGTGCAGATCGTGCAAAAAGGGGAGGATGGGAGCAGCCAACTCCTGGCCACCTTGGGCGTAGGCGATTTTTTCGGGGAACAGGCCCTTCTCGATGATTCCCCACGAACCGCTTCGGCCCTGGCGGTTGAGCCATGCAAAGTAGTCGGTTTTTTTCGTCCGGACCTTCTCGACCTGATCGAGAGCAATCCGCGCATGGGACTGAAAGTGGTTATGCACCTTTCGCAAATGATTTCCGTTCGCTTGCGGCACACCAACCGCTTACTGAAAGAGACGCGCATTCGGGTCCGGGAGAACGAATCGAATAGCTCCCAGGAAAGAGGGGAACCGGGGGTGGAAGAAGGGACAGGATTGGGCGCCGATCCCTTAGTTGAGGATGCCAGTTAGATTTGGCCGGGTTGAAAAAAGCATGAGTCCAGAGAGAACATCCCTCTTGGGGAAACAGGTGAAGATAGTCCTGGGAATTGTGGTTGTGGCCGGGATAGTTTGGTTTTTTTTCGCCATCCGAGGCATCCTCGCCCCTTTTGCCCTGGCTTTTGTCCTGGCCTACATCACCTCCCCTCTGGTCGATCAGATGGAGGGACGGGGGCTCAATCGAACATTGAGTATCTTATTGATCTTCCTGGTCGCTTTTGGATTACTGGGGATTGGGGCCTTTGAGGCCGGGGGGAGAGTAACAAAGGAGATCACCGGACTGAGCAAGGAAATGCTCAGGAAGGAGTCGGTCAATCGGGAACTTCTCTTAACCAATGCAGGGGAGCAGGAGGTAGCATTTCAGTTGGTTTTGAGCGGAGAACCGGGGAAACCGCAGCAGCCTTTTTCCATCCTTTCTCCTGCGGAATTGAAGGGGGCGATTGCTCCAGGGGAAAAGCGGGGAATCCAGCTCCGTTTTTCACCAAAAGATTCCAGTTTGGCCCCGGCCGCCGCTTCCCTTTCCCTCCGCTTCCTGGGTCGGACATCCTCCCTTGAAGTGGAACTGGGAGGAAACGGTCGCTGGGATGGGGGGAAGAAAGAGGGGAGTTCGGGCTGGGAGGGAGGAGGGGAGGGCGAGTTAAAAAAGAACGGTATTGTTCTTTCAGCCAATCGGATCGATTTCGGTCTGGCCGGCCCCAGTATTATCTCCCGAATCAGCGAAAGCAAAATTTTCCAAGAAATCCAACCTTATTTCCAAAAAGTACAACCTCTTATTCAGCCCCTTTTGGGAGAGAATTTCGATCTGGGGGGGTTCCTCAGAACACAGGGGCGAAACCTGTTCGATATCAGGGTATTGGGGGGAACGAGCGAAGTGCTGGGAGGTGTCTTTTCGGGATTGACCTTTGTCGTCCTCGTGCCCTTTATCTCCTTTTTTTTTCTGAAAGAGGGGCACCGAATCACGCGCAATCTCATCGAATTGGTTCCGAACGCCTACTTTGAACTCTGTCTCAATCTTTTGCATCAGATAAATGGTCAGATCGGTGGATACATCAGGGGGCAACTTCTGGCGACGAGTGTAGTAGCTAGTTTATCGATTACCGGTTTGTATATAATCGGTTTGGAATATTATTGGGGTATAGGGTTGCTTGCCGGATTCGCGAATATGATTCCCTTCCTTGGACCATTGATAGGTATCATTTCTGCTTCCATCGTGGCCCTTGCCACTGTTGGGGAGATGGGTCTAGTCGGGAAGGTGGTCGTGGTTTTCCTGATTGTGCAAGTCGCCGATAATATTCTGGTTCAACCGGCCGTTTTGGCTAAGAGTGTCGAAATGCATCCTCTGGTAGTGCTCTTCGTGGTCATGGTGGGAAGCCAGTTGATGGGCATTGTCGGCATGTTGATCGCGGTTCCTCTGACCGGCATCCTCAAGGTCAGCACACAAACCATTTACCAGGGAGTGAAGGGCTACCGGGCCCAATAGTTGACAAATCGAAGTGGATGTGCTACTTAGTTTACCAGGCATCTATGTTTTTCCCGGGTAAGGACGGGGGGCCGGGAGGGGAGGAGAAGCGTCCGCAGAGAAAAATCATAGACCGCCAATAACTTTACCTTTAAGGGTACGAATATACAGGAGGTTAAGTACAATTGGGCAACTCACTGTATTTTGAAAATGATCAGGTCGCGGGGTTGGCGGAAAAGATCGCCCAGGCCCGGAAATTGTACGGCTCGGATTCTTCTTATGTAATCGGGTTGCTCTCCGGGATTGAATGGCTGATCGAAGGAATTGAAGGTGGGCAAAAGGTCAAGGAATTGCTCCATAGTCGAATTCTGGAAAGTGAAAGTGGAAAATCCCCTCGGGCTGTCGTCGAGAGTGGGGGAGGGGTGCCGCCTGGAGGGGGTACCGGAACTACTGAGGGGGAGGGACTGGCCGAGAATACTTGGATCAAGGGGATTGTAAAGTGGTTCAACAATGACAAAGGATATGGGTTTATCTCCACAGATAGCCATATCGATGTCTTTGTTCATTGGCGAGATATCTCTTCCTGGGACAGGAGTCTGACCCAGGGAGATGAAGTTGAATTTATGGTAACTCGCACAGCCAAAGGTTTCCAGGCTATCAACGTGATGAAAGCGGGGGAAGAGGGACAGGAAGGCGGGGAAGAGGAGAAGGTGGAAGGGGGAGCAGGGGAGCCGGAGAAACTAGCGGAAGAGGGAGAAGCAATGGAACAGGAGCAGCAAGACCCTAGCGAAGAGCAGCCGGGAGAAGAGGAAACTCTGCCTGAAGATCCCGAACCTGTAGCCTGACGGCCGAAAGGATAGTCCTTCAGTATGCTCAAGAAACCGCGTAGTACGGTGACTTGCTCCTTTTGCGGTAAAGGGGTTGATCAGGTCGAAAAGATCATCCAGGGACCTTCGGTGCACATCTGCAATGAGTGTGTGGGATTGTGCAACGAGGTGCTCGAAGAGGAGAACAAACAGGAACCCAACTTGGATGGTGCTCCTCTGCCCAAACCGGTCGAAATTAAGGCTTTTCTGGATGAACATATAATCGGCCAAGAGCGGTCCAAAAAAGCGCTTTCAGTAGCGGTTTACAATCACTACAAGCGAGTGTATTCGGGGGCGGCCGATGTCGAACTGGGAAAGAGCAATATCCTACTCATCGGCCCCACCGGGACGGGGAAGACGCTTCTGGCCGAGACCCTTGCCCGCATTCTCAAGGTTCCCTTTGCCATTGTCGATGCCACAGTGCTAACCGAAGCCGGCTACGTGGGGGAAGATGTCGAGAATATCCTGGTGCGGATTCTGCAGGCTGCCGATTACGACGTCAGCCAGGCAGAAAGAGGGATTCTCTTCATCGACGAAATCGATAAAGTCGCCCGCAAATCGGGCAACCCCTCTATAACCAGGGATGTTTCCGGGGAAGGAGTACAGCAAGAACTGTTGAAAATTCTAGAGGGAACGGTTTCGGGCGTCCCCCCCAAGGGGGGACGCAAACATCCCGAACAACCTCTGGTGCAGATCAATACCAAGAATATTCTCTTCATCTGTGGGGGGGCTTTTGACGGATTGGATAGAGCGGTCAATCAGCGCATCGGCAAACGGGCCATGGGATTTGGGGCCGACAGCGAGGAAAGGGAGGAATTGGATTTGGGGAACGCGTTGGCCAGAGCCGAACCGGAAGATCTCATTCAGTTTGGCCTTATCCCCGAATTGATCGGTCGTTTGCCCGTTGTCAGCACCTTGCATCCTCTCAGTGATAAAGCCCTGATGGAGATCCTCATCCGGCCGAAGAATGCTCTGGTCAAGCAGTATCAGAAGCTTTTTGAAATGGATGGAATCGCTCTGCGGTTTGAAGAAGAAGCCCTAGAAAAAGTGGTCTCCCTTGCACAGGAAAAATCGATGGGAGCAAGGGGATTGCGGGCCGTGCTCGAGACGGTAATGTTCGAAATAATGTTTGAACTTCCAGCTCGAGATGACATCCGGGAGTGCATCGTCACGCGGGAATTTATTGAAGCGAAGGGGCCGCCGACGTATGTGCACCTGAAGAAACGGGCTTGAGATGGAGTGAAAAGCCCGTTTTCCAGGGAACAAAGCTCTTGTGGTCCTTCTCTACTGGTGATGTTCTTTCACCGGGGAGATGGGCCTTTTTTTTCGGAAAATAGATTCTCATTGGGGAAGAAAGGGAGGTAAGGGATGGTGCGGAAAAAGGGGGATTTCCCAGATAGGCGCTACCCAGGTAGATTGCCTATTGATAGAGGAAGAGGGGACGAACAACGAACTGAGGGGAAGAACTTGTGTGGGCGGCTAATTGCTTTGGGGAAGGAGGGAGGAGTTTTGCAGGAGAGGGGGGAGGAAAGGGTTTTCAGATGGGCGGGAGAACCGCCGGAAGTAAGGGAAGGGGAGATTCTCTCCCTAAGATGCTGGCAGGAAAATGGGGAACTGCTGGCCGAAAGACTGCAGACTCTTGTCCCCGTACCGAATCCCTGGGAGGGGAAGGGAGACTGGGGCCGTTTCAACAGGGATCAGGGACGGGTGGGGCAGAACATGCTCATCCGGGATTTGACCATCCGGGGAATCCGGGATTTTTTCCAGAGACGGGGGTTTGTCGAAGTGGAAACCCCTGCCATGGTTCGGGAGCCCGGCCAGGAAGCCCATCTACAGCTTTTTGAAACGGCATACTGCATTCCAGGGAAGGCCGATTCCAGATTTCTCATTTCCTCTCCGGAGCACCACATGAAGCGGTTGTTGGGGAGTGGTTTTGAGCGCATTTTCCAGATATGTCGCTGTTACCGCAACGGCGAGTCATCGGAGACCCACAGTCCGGAATTCACTATGTTGGAGTGGTATCGCGCCTACGCCAGTTACGAAGAGATAATGGTGGATGCGGAGGAACTGGTAGTCCAGGTCTCCAGGGCAGTGGGAGGGAAAGGGGAAATCGAACGAGGAGGAGAGCGGATTGACCTGGAGGGCCCCTGGCAGCGCTTCAGCGTTGAGAAGGCTTTTAGTGAGTTTGCGGCAATCGAATTGGGTATGTGCGAATCTGTGGAGAAATTTAGGGAAAAAGCCATGGGGTTGGGGTTTGGGAGCGTGGGAGAGGAAGATAGCTGGGAGGAGATTTTCTTCAAGATTCTCCTCGAGAAGGTAGAACCTGCTTTGAGCCGGGTTGGCCCCGTTTTCCTTCTGGATTACCCTGCCCGTATGGCAGCACTGGCGAAATTGAAGGAAGCCAACCCAGATTGGGCGGAACGGGTTGAACTGTATATCGGGGGGATGGAACTGGCGAACGGCTTCACCGAATTGAACGATCCACGTGAACAGAGGCAGCGTTTCAATGAGGAGCGCAAGAGGCGTTTGCTGGCTGGAAATTCCCCCTTGCCCCTGGATGAAGAATTCCTGACTATGATGGAGCAAGGAATGCCCCCAGCCGGAGGGATGGCCCTTGGAGTCGACCGGCTAGTCATGTTGCTGGCGGGAGCAGAAACAATTGCCGAGGTAGTCGCTTTTCCCTTTGAACCTTGAGGAGCGTGCGATGGAGAATGTGGTAATCTTATCCGGTGACCCGAAGTTGCAAGAAAAGATAGCTCGAGAATGGGAGGTCGAGGAGTGCCGGCTGTCCACCAGGGAGGATGACGTATTGGGGGAAGATGCTCTCCCTTTAGAGTCACCGGATCTCATTCTGCTCGATATGCGTCAGGATCGAGGGGAGGAGCTTTTGGCGTGGCTGAGGAAATCCGTTTCGTGGGGGGATGTGCCAATCATCGCTCTGGGGGAGTTCGGTTCACCAGAGGAATGGGCACCCATCCTGGAGTATGGAGCGTGTGATTTTCTTGCCTTCCCTCCCAGCCGAGTTGAATTGGCAGCAAAGGTAAAGGCGCGCTTGCGGGACAAGAAGCGCCTGGATCAGTTCAAAGCCGAAGCGGTTGTCGATGAGTTGACGGGTGTTTACAATCGCCGCTATATGGAGAGCCAATTGGTTTCAAAACTCGGGGAGGCCCAGAGATACCACCACCCATTTTCCTACATGATCTTGGATATCGACCACTTCAAACGGGTAAACGACGATATGGGCCATCCATTCGGCGACCTGGTTTTGCACGAAGTCGCCACGCTCATGAGGGGGTTGATCCGCAAAGAGGATGTTCTCACCCGTTATGGGGGGGAAGAATTCGCTCTCCTGTTACCCCACACCGATCGCACCGGAGCCTCCGTTCTGGGCGAGAGGGTGCGAGCGGCAGTAGCTGAAAAGTCGTTTGGGAAAGAAGAAAAACGGCGCCAGGTGACTATCAGTATTGGGGTGGCGACCTATCCTCTGGACTCGGCTATAAAGGGAGCCGATTTGGTCGATTGTGCAGACGAGCGCCTCTATCGGGCAAAGGCGGAGGGGCGGAACCGGGTGATCTGCGAGTAACTCGCCTCAGGAGGAGGAGGGGGATTCAAGGGAACTGGCAGAGGAGAGTATACCGTCGATCAAGCCGAATTCCTTTGCTTCATCCGGAGAGAGGAAATAGTCCCTGGCCGTCACCATTTCGACGCGCTCGAGAGACTGCCCGGTATCGTTGACCAGAATTTTGTTCAGGCGATCCCGCCACTCCATGATTTCCCTGGCGTGGATTTCGATATCGGTGGCCTGGCCACTCACTCCGCCCCAGGGTTGGTGGAGCATAAGCCGAGAATGGGGAAGGGTGTGTCGTTTCCCTTTGGTGCCTCCCGCAAGCAGGATGGCGCTCATGCTGTAAGCCTGGCCAATGCACAGTGTGGCCACATCGCAGGGGATGTGTTGCATGGTGTCGTACAGCGCCAGGCCCGCAGTCAAGCTCCCTCCAGGGCTGTTGATATAGAGGGAGATATCCTTTTTGGGATCCTGGGAGGAAAGGAAGAGGAGTTGCGCAATAATGAGATTGGCTTCGTTGTCGTCTATGGGCATCCCCAGAAAGACGATGCGTTCCTGAAGCAGGCGAGAAAAGATGTCGTAGGCGCGCTCACCGCGTCCGGTCTGTTCAATAACGACGGGTACAATGGCCATAAAAATTGAAGATCCTTTGGCTGGTGTCGATTGGGAATAGCATTGAAAAGACGATAAATTAAACCTCCGGCCCTGTCAATACGACAGGAAGAGCCGAGGGAGTATAGAGGGGATAAGCTACGTTGACATGGGGCATTGCTCATCATACATTCTCCTCAGTTGATAGATCTTCTCTCCCTATCTAATGGTTTCCGGGCTTCGCGTGGTGGCACAAGGGGAACAGATTCAGGAAAGTTTCGGAAGATCAATATGAAGCAGATAGGGATAATTGGGAGTATCAACAGGGATACCGTGATCGACCCCGACGGGAATGTAACCTGCGGTTTGGGAGGGGTGCTGTACACTACGCTGGGGCTTGCGAGCCTGGGGAGGGATGGGGTTGAAACGTGGTTGATAGGCCGGCTGGGTGAGGATATAGTCTCGGCTGTAAGAGCGCTTCTGAGTGACTGGCCAGGGGTGCGGCTTGAGGGGATGCCCGTCGTCTCTGCAGAGAACTACCACTCGCGGATTCAGTATTTCCCGGACGGTTCAAAGACCGAACTTCTTACGGGAAGAATGAGACCGCTGGGGTGGGAAGATATCGAGCCGTTTCTGGGAAAATGGGATGGGTTGCTTATCAACTTCATCACCGGTTTTGAGATCGCATACCCAACTCTGGCCAGGATAAAGGAGAACTTCCACCGTCCTTTGGTGATGGATGTGCACAGTTTGACCCTGGGGCGCAGGGAGTCGGGGGAGCGTTTTTGGAAGAAGCCGGAAGACTGGCGCGAATGGCTGCGACTGGTCGATGTCGTTCAGATGAACGAAGCGGAAGCAGCACTGCTCGGGGATTTTCGTGTGGGAGACCGCCGGGCGTTAAAAGCCTTTGCTCTCTCCCTGCTTGATCTGGGGCCTGGTTCGGTCGCCCTTACTCTGGGAAGAGAAGGGGTTCTTGCTGCCAGCCGGTCGGAGGAGGAGATAAAGGTCTGGCACCAGGCGGCAGAACTTCCGGAGAGAGCCGTCGACCCCACCGGGTGTGGGGATGCCTTCTTGGCCGCTTTGGGATGGGGAGAGGTGAATGATTGGGAATTTTCCCAGAGCGTGGAAATCGCCTCCCAGGTAGCTGGTTTTAAGAGCCGGTTCCGTGGGATGGATGGGTTTAAAGAAATCGAGGAACGTGCTTTTGATTAGGTAACGCGTGGGTTTTACAACCCAAAGCAAAGGTGTTGATAGATGCCACAACAGTTCGAGTTCCCAGGAAAAAGGCCTTCGGTTCAGCTGAATTTCAGTCCCAAGATGTTATACTCCGTTCTGGGGATAATCGTGGGATTATGGCTGCTGAGCGGGATTTATACCGTCGCACCAGATGAAATGGCCGTCGTGCTGCGTTTTGGAAAATACAAGGAAGAGGTGGGACCGGGTTTGCATTACCACCTTCCCGCCCCGGTCGAGATGCGTTTCATTCGTTCAGTTACCCAGGTGTACCGTGCGGAAGTCGGATTCCGCACTATAGACCCGGGACCTCCCGCTCGTTACCGCGATATGCCCAAAGAATCACTCATGCTCACCGGGGATGAGAACATCGTCGATGTCCAGGTGGTGGTTCAATTCCGGGTAAACAATATCCGCAAAGCGCTTTTCAACGTGGAAGGTCTCGGGGTATTTGAACGAGTGGGTGTAGGTCTGGTCCACGACGCCTGTGAAGCGGCTCTCCGTCAGGTGATCGGTCGCCACACCATTGCCGAAGCCTTAACCGAGGGAAAGATGGTGATCCAGACGGAAATAGAGGAAAAACTCCAGGGAATCTTCAATCGGTACGACAGTGGCCTTACGGTGGAAACGGTCCAACTGCAGTCGGTCAGCGCACCTGCTCAGGTGGATGCCGCCTTCAAGGACGTGGCCAGTGCCAAGGAGGACCGGGAGCGAAAGATCAACGAAGCCCAGGGTTACCAGAACCAGGTTATTCCCCAGGCTCGGGGTGAGGCCCAGAAGAGGCTCAAGGCGGCCGAGGCCTACACCGTGGAGCGGGTGCGTACCTCTCAGGGGGATGCCGATCGTTTTCGTGCGGTGTTTGCCGAATATGAGAAAGCGCCGGATGTGACCGAAAAACGGCTCTATATCGAAACCATGGAAAGAGTCCTGCCCGGTATGCAAAAATATATCGTCGAAACCGGAAAAAATGGTGGGTTGCTCAATATTCTCAATCTGGACAACAAGGAGGCGAAGTGATGAAAGCCTCGGTGGGGATTCTGGTAGTCCTGCTCGTTTTATTGCTGGCGGGAAATATGGTGATGTTCACGGTAAATGAGGTAGAACAGGTCGTGGTGGTGGAATTCGGGAATCCAGTGCGGGAGATCCGAGAACCCGGACTCTATTTCAAGTGGCCTGCCCCTTTCCAGAAGATCATCATCTTCGATAAGAGGCTCCTCAATTACGATTCGGCTCCCAAGCCGATTTATACCAATGATAAGAAGATCTTGGTGCTGGATAACTATGCCCGATGGCGTATCGTGAACCCATTGCGTTTCCGCGAGACCCTTCTCACGCAAGCCGAAGGGTTGGCTCGCCTGGACGATATAATTTTTTCCGAACTGCGCAAGGAATTGGGGCAGCACACCCTGTCGGAAATTGTATCGGAAAACCGCGAGACCTTGATGGAACTGGTTACGGAACGATCAGATGCTGCAGCGCGCAGCTACGGTATTGAAGTGATCGACGTGCGGATCAAACGGGCGGATCTGCCTCCCGAAAACGAAGCCGCTGTTTTCAATCGGATGCGGGCGGAACGGGCCCGAGAGGCGATGGCCTACCGCTCGGAAGGGGAGGAGGAGGCGTTGAAAATCAGAGCGGAGACCGATCTCGCCGCTTCCCGGATTAAGGCGGAAGCCGTCGAAGAGTCAGAACGGATCAAGGGGCGGGGAGATGCCGAGGCCCTCACCATCTACGCTGCGGCCTACAAGAATGCCTCCGGTTTTTACCAGTTCCTCCGCACCCTGGAAGCGTACGAAAAATCTCTGAATGAGAATACGACACTGGTGCTTCCCGCCGACAGCGAATTCTTCAAATACCTGGGAGGGGTAAAGTAATCCCGGAGGGTTTTCTGGGAGCTGAAAAAAGCACAACTCCGGGATTGACAACAAGCCTCTGACAGACTCAAGGCCATGGCGGATTCCGATCCTCGGGCATTCATTCTGAGAATATCATTCCCTTAGCGGGGAATGATATTCTTTTTCGTCCAGGTGAGAAGAGGGAAAAATGTTGATTGGTGTGACCGGGGGAATGGGGTCTGGCAAGTCCACCTTTTCCGGTCTATTCGCAGATTGGGGGGCGCGACTGGTCGATGCTGACCGCGTTACCCATCAAGTGCTGCAAAACAAAGGGGTGGTTGTTAGGCTACAGGAAGCTTTCGGGAGGGATATCGTGGGGGAGGATGGGGAACTGAGGAGGCAGGAAATAGGTCGAAGAGCCTTTGCCGGTCCGAGTAGCTGGAAATTGCTCGAAGAGATCGTGAAGCCATCGCTGGCCCCACGGCTTTGGCAGGAGGTGGAAGACGCATGGGGCGGCGCAGAAGAGGGAATGGTAGTGGTCGATGGCCCGCTGATCTACGAATGGGGGGAGGAAGAGCGATTCGATGTGATGATCGCGGTCGATGCCGAAGTGGACCTGCGCATCAGTAGAATCCGGGATCGGAGCGGTATGTCGGCGATGGAAATCCGGCAGCGTATGGGATTCCAAATGCCGGCCGCAGAAAAGCGGAGGAAGGCGAATTTCGTCGTAGAAAATGGTGAGGGAATGGGACAGTTGCAGAACCAGGCGGGGAAGATATGGGAGATTTTGCAGCATCGACAGTCAGCAAAAAAAGTTGAAGGAAGGTAAGGTTGTCCTTATGGAAAGGTTTTTGAAATTTACTGATTGCTTTGCCGATCGCCACATCGGGCCCGACCAGGAAGAAGTCGCCGAGATGCTGGGAGAACTGGGTCTTGAGGGACTCGATCAGTTGATCGATCGAGCGGTGCCCCGTTCGATCCGGATGGAGGGGAAACTGGCGCTTGGGGAGGGGATGAGTGAGTACGAAATGCTGGGAAAATTGAGGGAGTTAGCAGGGATGAACCGCCCCTTCCGTTCCTTCATTGGCCTGGGATATGCCGGATGCATAACTCCTCCTGTCATCCAACGGAATATTTTAGAAAACCCGGGTTGGTACACCCAGTACACTCCTTACCAGGCGGAGATCTCACAGGGGCGCCTCGAAGCGCTGCTCAATTTCCAAACCATGGTCATCGACCTGACGGGTATGGAGATTGCCAATGCTTCCCTGTTGGACGAAGCCACAGCTGCCGCTGAAGCAATGGCCATGTTCAAGAGCGTGCCGAAAAAAAATCCGTCTGACCTTTTTTTCGTGTCCTCCGATTGTCATCCACAGACCATTGAAGTGATACGCACTCGGGCCCAGGCACGAGGTTGGGAAATTGCGGTAGGGGATCATCGTGACTTTGATTTCGAAAAACCGGTTTTTGGTGCCCTTCTGCAGTATCCTGCTTCGGATGGGGCTATTTACGACTACCGCGACTTCATTGAAAAAGCCCATGGAGCCGGGGGGGTGGTAGCGGTGGTTGCTGATATTTTGGGGTTGTGTTTGCTCACCCCGCCGGGAGAATTCGGCGCCGACGCAGTAGTGGGCAGCACCCAGAGGTTCGGAATGCCCATCGGATACGGGGGGCCGCACGCCGCTTTTTTAGCCACACGGGAGGAGTTCAAACGACAGGTTCCCGGGCGTATTATTGGAGCATCGGTCGATGTCCATGGGAATTATGCTCTACGCATGGCCCTGCAGACCCGGGAACAGCATATCCGCCGCGAGCGAGCCACTAGCAATATCTGCACCGCCCAGGTATTACCTGCGGTAGTAGCAAGCATGTACGCCGTTTACCATGGGCACGCGGGTCTTGAGAAGATCGCCCAGCGGATCAACCAATGTGCTCGCTTGCTGGGGAAGGGTATAGAAAAACTCGGTTATACTGTGTTGCACGGGACTTTTTTCGATACCCTCCGGGTGCAAATAGGGGATGAAGAACTGGGAAAGGTGCTGGAGCGGACGGAGAAGTTGCAGATCAACCTCCGACAGATCGATAGCCGGGATCTGGGGATCACCCTCGATGAGACTACCGGGAGGGGGGATTTGGAAAAAATCCTGTCCGCCCTGGAAGGGGGGGAGAATAGGAGCCTTGAAGAGAGGGGTTTGGAAATCCCCGAACAGCCCCATTGGGAGGAGCCCCTTAGGCGAAAGAGCGCTTTTTTAACCCATCCCGTTTTCAATTCGCACCACTCTGAAACCGAGATTATGCGTTATATGAACAGGTTGCAGGAGAGAGACTTGTCTTTAAAAAACTCCATGACACCCTTGGGGTCCTGCACCATGAAGCTGAATGCCACTACGGAGATGATGCCGATAACCTGGCCGGAATTTACTCAGAGTCACCCCTTTGCTCCGGTCGATCAAGCCCAGGGATACCAGACGGTATTTTCGGAGCTGGGGGAGATGCTCAGGGAAATCACTGGTTTTGCAGCGGTTTCCCTGCAGCCGAATGCGGGAGCGCAGGGGGAGTTCGCCGGCCTTTTAGTGATAAGAAAATTCCACGAGGAAAACGGTCAGGCCGCCCGCAATATTTGCCTGATTCCAGCATCGGCTCACGGAACCAACCCCGCCAGTGCGGCCATGGCGGGGATGAAGGTAGTGGTGGTGAAGTGCGATGAACTGGGGAATGTGGACCTGGAGGATCTCCGTTTTCGCGCAAAGGAGAATGCGGAACGGTTGGCCGCTTTGATGGTTACCTATCCGTCGACTCACGGAGTCTTCGAAGAGGAGATCCGTGAGATCTGTGGGATTGTGCACAAGTTTGGGGGGCAGGTTTACATGGATGGCGCAAATTTAAATGCGCTGGTGGGGCTGTGCCGGCCAGGTGAGATCGGAGTGGATGTTTGCCACTTGAATTTACACAAAACCTTCTGCATCCCCCACGGAGGGGGAGGGCCGGGCATGGGCCCTATCGCGGTGGCTGCCCATCTGGCGGATTTTTTGCCCACCCATCCTCTGGTGGCAACGGGAGGGAGCCAGGGAATTGGCCCGATTGCCGCTGCTCCCTGGGGAAGCGCTCTCATTTTGCTCATTCCGTGGGCATATCTGAAGATGATCGGAGGAGAGGGGGTGACTCGGGCGACTGCAGTGGCCATCCTGAATGCAAATTACGTTGCCCACCGCTTGAACCGGTCTTTCCCCATACTCTACAAAGGGAAAAATGGCCTGGTCGCCCACGAGGCGATCCTCGATTTTCGTCCCATGAAGGGAACTGTAGGAATAACGGTGGAGGACGTCGCCAAGCGGCTCATGGACTACGGTTTTCATTCCCCTACCATCTCTTTCCCGGTGGTCGACACGGTAATGATCGAACCGACCGAGAGCGAGGTAAAGGGGGAACTGGACCGTTTCTGTCAGGCGATGATTTCCATCCGTCAGGAGATCGAAGAGATTGAAAAAGGGGATGCTGACCCCGAAGACAACCTGCTTAAAAATGCCCCCCATACAGCCGGGGTGGTGTGCCGCGATGATTGGCGACAGCCCTATTCCCGGCAGAGAGCAGTTTTCCCGATGGAGTGGTTGAGGGAGGCAAAATTCTGGCCGGCGGTCGGCCGGATCGACAATGCCCAGGGGGACCGGAACCTGATCTGCTCATGTGCCCCGGTAGAAGCCTACAGTGAGGGGTGAGAACGGCCGTGAAGGGATTGTTGCTCCTGGTGGGAATAAGTCTGCTGCTGGGGATTGGGGGTTGTGCCGAGGAGCAGCCCCTTCCCGTCGAAGATCTCCGCAGAGCTCTCGCTGTTCCTTTCTTCCGCAATCCCCTGGAACCCCAATTTGAAGAAACGTGGAAGCACCGGGACTTGGTTTTTGAACGGGTTCGCTTCCAGGGCCGTTATCGGGATTGGATCCCCGCATTAATATGCTACTCCGAACTTGCCCGGTCTCGTCCCCTTCCCGCGCTCGTCTGTATGCCGGGAAACGGCCAACCCAAGGAGGATTTCCTGCGCTCGACCGACTTGCTTCCTCGCTGGGCGGAGGAGGGTTTTTTTGTCATCAGCATCGATCGTCCTTACCACGGATCACGCCCAGGGGATCTCAGGGAAGCCATCACCGAAAAGGGATTATTGAGTGTGTGGGGGGAGTCGGTTTACGACTTGATGCGAACTCTGGACTACCTGGAGACGCGTAAGGAGGTGGTTGGGGGGCGGATCGGCATGTTCGGTATGTCGATAGGGGGAGTGGAGGGGCTGCTCCTGGCCGCCCTGGACACGCGGGTGAAGGTGGTGGTTTCTGTGGCCGGACAGTTGGTCTGGGAGGAGATCTTCAAAGATGAGGGTTGGAAATCGGTTTTCCACGGTCTACCCCAGCGGGACCAATTGGTTGAGGCGGGGGTTTCTGGGGAGGAGGCGTTACAGGCTTTTCGTCGGGTTTACCCAGATTGGGACCTCGTCGATGCGGGGAAGGTAGCTCCTTTAATTTGTCCCAGACCGCTGTTATTGTTGGTGGGGGAAGAAGATCCCCTGGTGGTGCCAGAGGCCGGAGAACATGCCTTCAACTGTGCACTTCCATCCTATACTGCTCGGGGAAAAGAGGATATGCTTCAGTTCTGGATAGCCCCGAAAACAGCCCACCGTTTCCCCCCGGCCATGCAGACGAGGGCGATCGATTGGTTCAAGGAATGGTTGTAATCGAAAGGGTTTCCAGGTTGTGCGGGGAAATTCAATCTGAGGAGGAGGAGTGGGGGAAGCGGGAAGCAAATTTACGAATTTGCCCGAGTACCCGATGAATGACCCTGATATCCCGTTTGTCCAACTGGATCTTATTGAAAAAACGTCGGACCACCCGTGAGAAATTGGCGGGATCGTCGTTGTGGGGTTTGAAGTCGATAATATCAAGAGCCCCGAAAAGGTGATTTAGCAGGCGTTCCCGCTCCTCTGCAGTTGCCAGGGGTTGAGGTGGGGCCGGTTCTGCCTCCTGCAGGGCCTGGAAGAATTCGTAGGTCAGCAGCAATACGGCGTGGGACAGGTTAAAAGAGGGATAGAGGACGGCCGAGGGGAAGCGAACAAGGTGGTGGCAGTGGATCAGTTCCTCTCTCCACAGGCCATCCTTCTCTCTGCCGAAGACGAGAGCGATCCGGTGGTGGAAAGCCAGGGGGGCGATTTGGGGAATGAGTTCCCGGGGGGTGGAGATTACCTCCCGTCCCCGTCCCGTTCGATGCGTGGTGCCGATAACCAGATGGGTATCGGCAACGGCACTGGCCAGATCGGGGAAGATCTGGCAGGAATCCAGGATTTCTCCTGAAGCATGTGCCAGCCAGCGGGTTCGCAGGGTATCCCATTTATCGGTTGGGTTAACCAGCACTAGTTGAGAAATGCCCGTGTTCTTGAGAACTCGGGCGGCCGCGCCAATATTGCCGGTATTGGCCGGTTCGACGAGGACTACCCGAAGGTTGGTTAATGGGTCCACGACAGGGAGAGGGTGAAGGGATGGAAGGGGTTAAATAACCCACCGAAATTAAAGATGGGGGTCCTATTGGACAAGACCCCCAAAGGAAAAACAATCCTTGACAATTGATGTTTTTTTTGAGTTTACGTGCATTAAGCGCTTGCCCTTTTTTCCCCCCAATGGTAAATTTCTTAGGTGATAGGCGAAAAACGCCTTTATCCCCATCTTAGATTGCTGTTTATAAGCGGGAGACATCTCCCTTTTTTCTCTCCTTTTCTAAAGTCCGAACCCCAAAAAAGAAGAATTTCCCATTCTTCAGGGAGCTTTCGGGAATTACCTACCTCGACTAACTCCACCATCGACATAGATCATTTGCGCTGAAGCGCCTGGTGAGGGTGCGCCCCTTTGGGGAAGCGCTTCGTGAACCTTGTGGGCACGCAAGTCTACCTGTAAGGTCTCCCTCTTAGAATTTTTTAAAGAGGAAGATGGGTCTACAAACCCAATATTTACAGATAGATAAATTGGATGTGTCCAATTTGAGGAGGCGATTGGTGTATCTGATAGAGCAGAGAAGTGGCAATGCGTAGAAGTTTGTGGCACAGATTGTATGAGATAATCGCCCCGTACCGGATCAGGTTGTTCATTTCGATGGTTACCCTGGTAGCCCTGACAGCTTTGGGGCTGCTTTCGCCTGTTTTATATTCCAAATTGATAGGAAAAGCACTACCGGAAAAAGACGGCGAGCTCTTCCTCACTTGTGTGGTCGTTCTGGTGGCCATTCATCTGGCAACCAGCCTAATATCCTTTGGCTATTCCTACCAGATGCGGGTTCTGGGTGGGCGTCTGGTTTTTGATCTGCGCCGTCGCATGTACGATCATCTACAGCGGCTCTCTCTGGGATTTTACGAGTCGCGCAGTTCGGGGGAGATCATCTCCCGGATGATGAACGATGTAAATTCGGTTACCGCCCTGGTAACCGGCACCGCCCTGAATACCCTGATTTCGACCTTTAAAGCTATTGTTTTGCTTGTGGTGTTGTTTCTCACCAGCACAAAAGTTGCCCTAGTGGCGATAGCCGTCCTGCCCCTGCATTTTCTGGGATATTTCTTTTTCCGAGCTCGAATTTCCCACTACGCTTGGAAGTCTTCTGAAAAGATGTCCCAGATTTATGGCAAGATCAGCGAAGTGCTCGGGGCGATGAAAATGGTGAAATCCCACTCGGGTGAGATGCGGGAGAGTCGTTCGCTCATCACCCAGTTGCGGGAGAGCTACGACATCAGCATCTATTCGGGGAATTTGTCCAATGTATGGGGACAGGCCACCGGGAATATCAGTTATGCCGGGCAGATTCTGGTCATGCTTGTCTGCGGGTTTGCAGTTTTGGGAGATGAATTGACCCTCGAACAGTACGTGTTGTTGCTGAGCTACGTGGGCATGCTTTACTCCCCGGTTTCGGAACTGATTGCGGTAGTTCAGCAGATATTGCCGGCTAAAGTTGGCATTCGCCGCGTCTTTGAGGTAATGGATACGCAGCCCGAGGTGGAGGACCGGCCCGACGGCTTACGCGATAACGTGCAGGGGGAGGTGGTCTTCAACGATGTCTGTTTCGCCTACGACCAGGGAGATCAGGTGCTCCGGAATGTGTCGTTCGTAGCGCATACCGGTGAGATGGTCGCCTTCGTCGGTCCGAGCGGTTCCGGGAAGACGACGATTGCCAACCTCATTGCCCGTTTCTACGATCGCAGTTCCGGTGAGATTATCATTGATGGGCGCGACATCATGGAATTCTCCCTGCGCAATCTGCGCGAACAGATGAGCATCGTCCTTCAGGAGACCCATCTGTTCCGGGGCACCATCATCGACAATGTTCGCTATGGGAAACCGGACGCCACCATTGAGGAGATCGAGGCGGCGGCGCGTCAGGCCAATGCCCACGAATTCATCTGCACTCTTCCCGACGGTTATCGCTCCCTCATCGGTTCGAGCGGGGCTCGTCTTTCTGGAGGGCAGCGTCAACGCATCGCCATTGCCCGAGCACTGATCCGCAACCCGCGCATTCTCATTCTCGACGAGGCGACTTCGGCGCTGGATACGGTTTCGGAAACTAAGGTGCAGGAAGCGCTATCGCACCTGATGAAAGATCGCACCACGTTTGTCATCGCCCACCGCCTGTCTACCATCAAGAATGCCCACAAGATCGTTGTTCTCCAGGAGGGCCATGTAGAACAGGTTGGCACCCACGACGAACTCATCGACCAGGAGGGACTTTATCGGGAACTCTACGATCCCGAATGGGCAAAAAAGCGTAAAGAGGAACGGGACGAAAAAATCGAAAAACTCATTCAGGTGGCTTAGTAGGCTGGAAATTTTTCGGCGGAATTTTTGTCCCCAAATGATGAGAAAACGGAACGCCCCAATCCCCACATTTTTTGTGGTCGGTTACCAGGAGGAAAGAGATGACGGTCGTCTCTCAGGCAATTAAAAATTGGAGTGACGGTGTGTCGCTCCCCAAGATTTTCGACATCACCGCCCATTTTGAACCGAGCGCTCATTTTCAGTACAGCCGTCGGGTCCGGAAAGAGTTCGACGTGCTGGCCCGGACATATGCCAAATCGACCTGGATGCTCGGGAGTCACGGGGGGAGGGCCCGGTTGCAGACCGATATCCAGGGAATAGGGGTGGCAACGAGAGTGGAGATCGGACGGCTCGCTTTCACCGGCGGGTCTCAGAAAGATCTGGTGCAGAACGCGTTTGAGATGTTCCGCGAGGCTCAGGAAAAGGGGGTCGTTTCCGGCCCCATCGACCGTCTTCTCATCCGCTTTTCAAAAGCCGATCAGCGACCTCGGGAGCGGGAGTTGATGCGTCGTGCCTTCACCGATGGTTTCCACGAAGGGGAGTGTGCTTTCCTCACCCGTGAGGAAGACCTTCTGGAACTGGGACAGTGTATCGCCTACCAGTCAGTGGTGCAGTATCTGCGGGAGGATGGCCTTTACCACAGTGCGCACCGGGACCGGATAGAGAAAGTGCGGCGCCATTTGCAACAGGAGGTTGGCCGTTACGAAAATCATAAATTCTACGTGCGCCCACAGGCGATTGAGGGGGGAATACCCAAGCTGGATTTTTGCTATACAGGAGCCGAGCCGGATCGCCGGGTAGAGGCCTTCATGGAAGGGTACACCGAAGAAATTCCGATATTTTATTCTCCCGCTGAATTCCAGGAACAGCGCCACACTTTTGTCGCGATGGTCGATTATGAACGGGCCAGCAGGAGATTCGGAGGTCTCTGGGTTCTGCAGACGGATATCGTTCGCTATCTCTTCCCCCAGCAGGTAAACGTCCTCTATCTGTTTTTCGACGAGGAACTGCAGCCGGAAACCGGCCGCTTCTTTGGTTGGGAAGAATTGTTCATGCGCCAGCAGGCATCTCCTTATATCGCCAAGTCGATGCGTCAGTCGCAAACTTTTTTAGAAATGGTTTTGGAAGGGTTGGTGCGCAACGGCTTTGTAGTTCAGGAGGGGGAACTCTTCCAATTGCAAGAAGGGTTTGAGGATTTTCAGCACGTGGCCTTCTACCAATTGGGAGACTTTCGCCGACGGCTGCAATGACAGTTACCTTGTACTCATGAATGGGGATCGAGGGGATTTTCAGCCAATCCCTTTGCGGGATGGAATCTGCCTGCATCTGAATTCTACTGCCAAGTTCAAAACCATCCGCATCGACCTTTTCCTCCACGAATTGCTCGAGGAAAGAAGCAACACTCGTATCGCTCTGATCAGTCGGTTGCTCGAGAGAGGAACCGTAAGCCTTCCCAATCTCCAAAAATTACACCGCTTTTTGGATAGTCTGTTCGGAGCCCATTTTGCGGTCGATATTGAGCAAATGGGTGACCGGCAGGTCATCCATTTTTATCTGGAAATGCTGGCTATGCGCTTTGGTGGGAAGAGACACCAAGATCTGCTGGCGCAGGGAATGGGATTCCTCCACGATGTCATGCGGGATCCCGTTCGGGATGGGGATCGGTTTCTTCCCGCGTTTTTGCGCCAGGAGAAGAGCGCCTTGGAGACAAATATCAAGGCGGTCTTCAACGATAAAATGGGATACGCCCAGCATCGATGCATTGAAGAGATGTGCGTCGGGGAACCTTACGCACTTTCTCCTTTAGGGGATGTGGGGGATTTTGGGGGGATAACCCCAGAAAATCTGTGGGAATTTCATTGGGACCTCCAGACCAAGGCAAACATAGATGTTTTTGTTACCGGGGAGGTGGGATGCCGCGAAACGATAGATTGTTGGGAAGTTTTTTTCGATTGGGGACGCCGTTTCCAACCCAGTCCAGTTCCTGCCATTAGGCCCTCGAAGGGGAGGGCAAAGAGAATTGCCGAAGCCCAGAGGGTCGGCCAGGGAAGGCTGGTTATGGGGTATCGGACGGGTACGGGTTTAGCCGACGAGAATTACCCAGCTTTAGCTCTTTTCAACCTCCTTTGGGGAGGGGACGGCAATTCACTCCTCTTTCGCTCTGTGCGCGAAAAATGCGGGTTGTGTTACTTCATCGCCTCCTGGTTGGAAGCTCTTTGTGGAATGATGTTCGTCACCGTGGGTTTGGAGGAAGAAGATCTTTTAGGGGTGCTGACCGAAATCGATGGGCAGTTGGAGGAAGTGCGAAAAGAGAGGTTTGAATTGGGAGAATTGGAAGCGGCCAAATCCATGTTGAAAAGGCGGTTGTACGAATTGGGGGACGACAGAGAGGGAATGGTTCGCTTCTCTCTGCGGCAGAGGATAGCAGGACAGAACGCGACCAGGACTTGGTTCTGTCGCAAATTGAATGAAGTGACTCCCTTTGACATTGGCGAGATCGCCCGGAAACTGGAGCTTGAGACGACCTTTTTTCTTTACGATAAGGATGCGGCGGTCACATGGTGCACCTGAAGCGGGAAGAAAGGGATGAGTTGGGGGAATGCTGCTGGTCTGGAGTGCTTCCCGGGGGAGTGGAGGTCTACCTGATGCCCAAGGAGGGTTTCTATCGCCAAAGTGCCTTGCTTGCGGTCGATTTTGGTTCGATCGACTGCAGTGTGAAGGTCCCGGGAGGAAATGGGTGGGAACGGGAGATTCCCGCAGGAACGGCCCATTTCCTGGAGCACTTGATGTTCCAAAAGCCGGGAGGGGATATAAGTGAGCTTTTTTCTCTCCTCGGAGCCGATGTCGATGCCGATACTTCCTTTATCGGCACCTCCTTTTTTTGTTCTGGCAACGATCACTTGGAAGAGAATCTCCAACTGCTGCTGAAATTAGTATTCGAACCACATCTGACTCAGGAGTGCATCGACCGGGAACGGGAAATCATCTTCCGCGAAATTCAACTTTCCGAGGACAACCTCGAATGGATAAGTTATTTCCACGCTCTGGAAACGATTTTTCCCGGACATCCTCTCAGTACCGATATTGCAGGTAATCTGGAGGAGATCGGGAAGATCGATCTTGAAACCCTGGAACTTTGTTATCGGGCTTTTTATTCACCCCCCAACATGGCACTTTACATCTGCGGGGATATAGATCCATTCGATGTGGCTGGAAAGATCGGGGAGCGGTTGCAGGAGCAAAAAGGTGTGGAGTGCTACCCCCACCAACCCCATTGCCGGACTCTTCCTCCCGAAGGAGAACCGCTGGAGAGAAGGAGGGAACTCCCGGTTGTTCAGCCCCATCTCACCCTTGCTTTCAGAGATCGAAGGAAGGGGTTGGGAGGAGCCGAATTACTCAAACGGGAGTTGGCATTGGAACTCTTGCTCGATATTCTCTTTGGTCCGGGGAGTCCATTTTTCAATACATACTACGAGGAAGGGGTGATCGATCCCGCCAGTTTTGGTTTTGATGTTTATGCAGAACCCTGGTTCACCGCCTGCTTGATTGCGGGAGATGTCCGCGATGCCCGGTTTTTTGAAAAAGCCGTCATTGGGGTATTGCACCAGGCAAAAACCGATGGGTTGCTTCCGGACGACTTCACCAGAGCAAAGCGGAAAGCGTTTGGGCATACCATTCAAGGATTTGACCAGGTAGATAGTTGTCTCCATCTGATGCACAGTGCTGTTTCGTGCGGTGCCCAGCCATTCGACTTCTTACGGGCTTACCATGGGGTGGAGATCGGGGATCTTGAAGAGGGCTTGGAAGCATGCCTCAATCCCGATCGGTACGGGCTTTCTCTCATTGAACCAGGGGATGGCTGACATGTCGACGGCCAAGATCTTCCGTTTCTATGCGACCACTATTCCCGGGCTTGAGGAAGTGGTAGTCGAGGCTTTGAAGGAAAGATTTCCGGAGGTGAAGGATGTGCGAGTCGAAGGAGGGAAACGACATAGTCGGATCTTTTTCGGTTATCAGCGGAGCCCACGCCAGTTACTTGAACTGCGGGGTGTTTTCGGGGTTTTCGCCCTCTTAAGTGAGATAGCCAGGGTGACGGTAGGACAACCGGGATTGGAGAGGATCTGCCAGGAGGTAGAAAAAATCGATCTAGATGGAGCGTTTAATCTCGTTCGGGGATGCCGTGGAGAACAGTTGGATATTTCTCGATTCCAACTCAGCGTCACGGTGCAGGGGGCGCACCGCTTTTCTTCCGGGGAACTCTCCAGGGGGATCCACGGGGTATTGGCCAGATCCCATGGATTGAAACCCGGAAGTGGGGGAGAGGTTCTCCATTTGCACCTTTCTGTGACGGGAAAAAAGGCGCTTTTCGGGCTGCGGTTGACGCCAGCAACCCGCGCCCATAGCTGGGAGGGGATGGGACCTGAACTGGCCTTCTGTTTGGGGCGCGTTCTGGATTTACAGGAGAGAGATGCGCTGTTTTGTTTCCGCTGCAACGTTCTGGCTATAAGGGAAATCGTGCGCTCCTTTAACCCCGAGTTGTTAATCGGAGGGGTTGAAAAAAGCTCGAAGCAAGGCAAAGGGAAAATGGATTCAGGAGAAACCATTGGGGGGAGGGGGGGCGTTCGGGTAGTGGCACGAGGAGAGGAGTTGCCCATTCTGAATGGTAGATTGAGCTGTCTTATTGCGGCACTTCCCGCTGGCAAGGAAGGGGAGTTATGGGAATGGGCGCGCATTCTCCCCCCCGGAGGGGTGGGGGCTCTGGTGGCCGCGAGCCCCAAACGTTTCGTTGGCGAATTGAAAAGTCGGAGTTTGCCTTTTGAGATTATGGCCGGTTTGCCTATCGTCCAGGACGGTCGTCAGAGAACGGTTTTTATCATCGAGCGACTCGAGGAGGAAGATTTTGATCCCGATTTACTCCGCATCGACTTTCCGGACGATGCGGAGTAATAGAGGCTAAAAGGTTGAAATTTCTATGTTTCAATGTTATTTTCGGCTACGAGGCGTTGAGCAAGACCAACGGATGGCGCTCGAGCCTGGGATATGAGGGGTAGGAGGGAAGAAAGAATGGAACTCCACCCCTATCTGCGGGCCTCTTAGCGGAGATATTCCCCGAAGAAAGGCAGGATGACGAGCATGGCAGAGATGGATGAACCCCAAGATGAAGAGGGACAGCAGGGAGAAGAAGAGGGCGTCTCCCCTGCCTTTCTGGACGAACAGCTTGGAGATGGCGGGGATGATTCGGGAGTAGAGGAGGCGTTACAGGCCTGGGCGGAGGGAGGACATGCCGCAGCTGATCTGGGGGATGCGGACGAAGTGCAGATGGTCCACTTCGCACAACTCGAACCTGGTCTTCCCGAGGGCAAACGGCGGAACCACCGCATGAACAACGTCCAGGTGCTGGTGACGGTCGAACTGGGGCGCAAGAGTGTGACTGTCCGGGAGCTCCACCAGATCAAGGATCAGGATGTGATCGAGCTCGATAAACTGGCTGGAGAAGCGTTTGATATTCGCGTCAATGGCCGGGAGTTCGCTTCGGGGGAGGTGGTTGTGGTGACGGACATGATGGCTGTGCGGATCACCAGCCTGACCCTCCACACAGTGGCGGAAGAGCCGGAGGAAGAGTGATCAGACGCTTGGCGGGGTCCACTTGCGTATTCGGGGATCGTCGAGGTGAAGGGCTGAATCGATGATGCCGATCAGTTCACTCGCGGCTATGGGAAATTCGACGAAACCATCTGATTTTACCTTGCGGAGGCGCATCTTTGTTATGGGATCCAGGGGGACTGCGGTGTGGATGACAATGGGGATATTGGCCGTTGCCGGGTGAGACCGCAGCATCTCGAAGAAGTCGAAACCGCTCATTCCAGGAAGGAATAAATCGAGGAAGATGAGTGCGGGGCGTTGAGCGACCATCTTTTCGATTCCCTCTTTGCTATCGCGAGCGAAAGCGATTTCATGCGCGGTGCGCAGGCGGATGATCCGTTCAATATAGCGCTGGCTCTGGGGGTTATCATCGACCATCAGGAGGTGCGCCATAAATGCCCCGGGTTTTCTCGAAAAAGACGTGAGATTGAAACTAAATTTGCTAGAATAAAGGCGGGGAAAGGGGATAGGGCAAGCTTCTTTCCCCATCCGGCTCGAATTGAGATGTTTCCCGCACTCGGATAAAGGAGGAGTTCGTGTCGACCAAGTCTTCGCAGGCATATACAGAAGCTCAGCGCTTCATTCCCGGAGGAGTCAATAGTCCCGCCCGCGCCTTCGGGGGGGTAGGAGGGGGGCCGATATTTATCAGCCATGGGGCTGGTTCCCACCTCTTCGACATAGATGGAAAAGAGTTCATCGACTATGTCTGCTCCTGGGGGCCTCTGATCTTCGGCCACGCTCACCCTAGAGTAGTCAAGGCCGTCCAGGATGCCTGTGAGCGGGGAACGAGTTTTGGAGCGCCCACGGAGGTTGAGACAGCATTGGCTCGTCAGATCGTCGACATGATACCTTCAATTGAGATGGTGCGCATGGTCAACTCGGGTACAGAGGCGACCATGTCGGCCGTTCGAGTGGCTCGGGGGTTTACCGGAAGGAGTAAAATCCTCAAATTCGAAGGGTGCTGGCACGGGCATGGGGACAGCTTCCTGATAAAGGCGGGGTCGTCAGCCCTGACCCTTGGGGCTCCCGACAGCCCGGGAATCCCCCAGGGGATCGCCGCCGATACCATAACTGTTCCCTACAACGATGCCGATGCGGTCGCCCGGGCAGCAATGGAAAATACGGGTCAGATTGCCGCAATCATCGTCGAACCGGTTGCCGGGAATATGGGAGCGGTCCCGCCCCAGTCGGGTTTTCTTGAAAAACTCCGGGAAATTTCCTCGAACGAAGGAATCGTCCTGATTTTTGACGAGGTGATTACGGGTTTCCGGGTCGGTCCCGGGGGGGCGCAGGCGCATTTTGGCATTACCCCCGACATGACCTGTCTGGGAAAGATTGTCGGAGGGGGGTTGCCGGTCGGGGCCTACGGCGGTAGGAGGGAGATCATGCAGGAGGTCTCGCCCCTGGGCAAGAAGATCTCCCAGGCGGGGACGCTTTCGGGTAACCCGCTGGCGATGACCGCCGGGTTGGAGCAGTTGCGCATGCTGGCTGAGCCCGGAGTTTACGAGCGACTGGATGCCGTTTCTAACCAACTGGCGGAAGGGATGAAACAGAACCTCAAGAGCCTGGGGTTGCCGTATGTGGTCACCCGAGTCGGAGGTATGCTCTGCATGTTCTTCACCGAGACACAGGTGGTCGATTATCAGAGCGTAGCAACCGTTGATGTCGAGCGTTTTAAGAAGTATTTCTGGGCTTTAGTCGAGCGGGGGGTTTACCTGGCCCCTTCGCAGTACGAATGCATGTTCCCATCCATCGTGCACACTGACGAAGATGTGGATATGACACTCAAGGGGCACTTCGAAGCATTGAAATCCATCCACTGAGTCTCAGAGGCAACGGTGAAAATGGGAATTCCCAACTGGGGAATCTGCAGAATCGGGATCGGATCGTTTCTACTTCTCTTGAACCTTTGGGGCTGTGGGGGAGAAGAAATCGATCGCGAGGACGAACTGGGGACCAGCCAGGAGGAAGAGGACGCAAACGGCTACGAGTTGGTGATTCTGGATCCCCCAGAAAAAAAGGAGGAATTAGCCGATTCGAGCAAAAAGGTGCTTTCCCAGGAGATCCCGGACGCTTACCCCTCTGCTGAAAAAGAGGAGGAGGGCGAAGAAACTCTTACCCCAGTAGTTTTTTCTCCCAAAGGGGAATTCACGGTTCAGATCGGGAGTTTCTTGAAATCGGGGGACGCCTCCGCGCTGGTGCGTCAGCTGAGTGGGGAAGGGTATCCCGCCTATGCCGTTGCCAGCCCGGATGGGAAAGGCACCCGGGTGCGCATCGGTTATTTCAAAACCCGAGAAGATGCTCGGCGTTTTGGGACGATTTTCAAAAAGGATCGCGACTTGGATTTTTGGGTAGATTCCCGGGAAAATGAAAAATTTTAGGAGGCAGAAGGACTTGATATATGGGTAAACGCGTGCTGTGTTGTGGAACGTTCGACTACCTGCATCCAGGCCACATCTTTTTCTTAAAGCAAGCGGCCAGTTTGGGAACAGAATTGTTCGTTGTGGTGGCGCGCGATGAAAACGTAAAAAGACTCAAGGGGAGATACCCTGACCACGGGGAAGAGGAGCGGGCAGAACGCCTAAAGGAGATAGAAGTGGTGGCCCAGGTGCACCTGGGCCATTCTGGAAGTCATTTCCTTCAGATCGTCGAAGAACTCCAACCGGATATTATAGCCCTGGGATACGATCAGGTTCCCCCTGCAGGCCTGGCGGAATCGTTTCCCCTCTGCCAGATCATCATTCTCGATTCTCACCATCCCGAGAAATACAAATCGACCCTGTTTCGTCAGGCAAAAGCCGCGAATTGAAAACATGGGGTTTTCGCATCCCGGCCAGTTCCACGGGTATACCGATCCAATATTCCCCAACCTGACATGAACGGGAACAGTTCCCCCTCTTCTGTGACACTTTTCTCACGCCATGCCCTTGACCGGTTTCTTAAAAAAACTTCGCGAGCGGATCACCAGCTCCGAAAAATCGATCTCACCCCAGTTGCTGATGTGGTATGGGACCGAAAGGGAACCAGTAATCGGTCCCCTGGCCTCCGGGTACCGTCTGCGTCCCTTCGAGGAGGGGGATGAAGAGGGGTGGTGTAGGGTTCTCAATGCTCATACTGACCTGGGAAGGTGGGATCTGGAGAGGGTGCAAGAAGAACTCGAAGGAGACCTTGTCCTCCAGGGGCAACAGTTTGCCCTTGCCGGGGAGGAAATCGTGGCTACGGCCGGTGTATATGGCCGCCAGCGACCGGAAGGGGAGGCGTGGGAGATCGGCTGGGTGGCCACCCAACCGGAACATCGGGGGAAGGGGTTGGGAGGGCAGGTTACAGCCGCTGCCGTAAAGGTGGCGTTGCGACAGCCGCGACGGCCTATTTTTTTGCTCACAGACGATGCTCGGATTCCAGCTCTGAAGGTTTATCTCAAACTCGGCTTTGTTCCCGACCTCCGGCACTCATCCTACCCCGAGCGCTGGCGGACGATCTTCGGCTTACTGGGAGATGGGTATGCGATTTATCAGCCCGAATTTTCGAGGGACTTGGGAAAGGAGGAGCAATGAAAATTGCCATTTGTTCGGATATCCACGACAATATCTGGATTTTGGAAAAGGCGCTGACGGGGATGCAGGATGCCGATGCCCTGCTGTTTTGTGGCGATTTCTGTGCCCCGTTCACCCTGGTTCAGATTGCCGAGGGGTTTGCCGGGCAGATCCACGTAGTGTGGGGCAACAACGATGGTGACAAGTGGCTGTTGACCAATCAGGCCCATCGTTTTGGGAAGGTCGAACTCCACGGTGAGTTGGGAGAAATTGAACTTGGGGGGTGGAAAGTTGCGATAAACCACTATCCGGAGATCGCCCAGGGGTTGGTGCAATCCGGCAACTACGATTTGGTCTGCTACGGACACAATCACCAGGCCCACAACGAGAAAGTGGGTGAGACGCGTTTTCTCAACCCCGGAGAGTTGATGGGGCGTTTTGGCACCAGTGGTTATGCCGTGGTGGAAACTAGTACGGGGGAAGTCGAATTCAGGGAAGTCGAGAGAAAAGGCTGATCAATCCAGGTACCCCAAATCCCGCAACCGTTTATCGAGCAGGTCTTCCTGACTCCGGGATGCTTTTGCAAATGGCATTTTGGAGACGGAGGATCTGCTTCTCATTTTTCTCCAGAGTTGCAGGTAGTCCTCTCGAGCTCCCTCAACAACCAGGGGTTCTTCCGACATCGTTCGTTCGAGTTTTCCCTTTTTGCTGTCCTCGTCAAAGGTGAATTTTTGCAGAGAATCAAAAAGGGACCACTGACGTCCAGGGCCGTTTCCCCCAATGACAGGTACGGAAGGGGATGCCTCGGCAAGGTCGTCGTTTCCAAGAGTGGGATGGATTTGAGCGAGATACTGTTCCGGTTTTTTTTCGGAGCGGATATCCATTCCGAACCCCTTGTAGTCCAGAGGCAGATCGAAGAGGGAGACCAGGGTGGGGAAGAGATCGATGATGGAGAGGAGCGGGGCGGTGAGGAGGGGGTTGCCGGTGAGGGGGATGTGGTAAAAAAGGGGGACCCGCAGCACAGAATTCCTCAATGTCTGCCCGTGATAGGGTTCTTCATTCGTCCAGCTCTCCCCGTGATCGCTGACGATAATGATAGCCCACTGGTCCAGGGGCAGGTGAGACAGAAGAGGGGCGAGTTTTTCTTCGAATAGGGTTTCGACAGCGCGAGTATAGTAGCCGTGCACCTGGGAAAGCTGACCGTTGGCGAGTAGCTGGCCCATCTCCCCGAATGCCTGTCCATCCGATGCCCCGTAGGGGGTGTGGACGCTCCAGTAGTGGAGGAAGAGGAAGTTTTGCTGCTGAGGTTGTTCCCGCAAAAAGGAATAAAGCTGGCGCAGCCCGGTGGCAGGGGTTGGATTCAGGGGTTCGAACCCATCGGCAAAGGTCAGGCCCGAGAAGATATCTCGGGCTTCGGAGAAACCGCCTATGCGGCCCCCCTGGCTTTGGAAAAGATCGAAAAGGTGGGGGATCCGGGGACGCATGAGTGGGGAGCGTTGACCCAACACCCCGTGTTCGAAAGGGTAGAGCCCGGTAAAAAGAGTGGAATGCACGGGGCGGGTGGCAGAAGAGACCGAAAAAAGACGATCGTAGAAGCCGAAATTCCGGGTCGCGGCATCGAAGCGCGGTGTGGAGACACGCCCACCCATGCGGGAAACGAAATCTAGGCGCAGACTGTCGATGGAGATCAGCAGCAAGTTCATGTAGCTCGGGAAAGTTTGGGGATGAGCGTCAGATGAGTTTCCCGCGCCCGAGGATCTCCCAGACTTTCTCCACTTGGCCCTCCCTGATCCCCAGGAAGCGGTCGTGGAGGAAGGTCGTAGAATCTCCGTACCCGACGAGAAATTCTATCCTTTCTCCGATCTGCGGACCTGCATGCCCCTTTCTGATGTCGAAGATCCCGTGTTCGGCGGAGAGGTAGCGAAGATCCAGGTCATCCCGGTCGATAGGGACCGGTGAGTGGTGGTAAGCCGACATGGTCTTGAAACCGGCATCGACAATGACGTGACTATGGGTGCGGCTGGTTACGGTGGCAAGGATAGTCAAGCCACACTGCAGATTTTTGACCTGGAATTTCCGACTGTACATAGCATCCATGAAGATGCCCCCTCCGGCCTGGGTCTCGGTAATACCGGGGTAGGCCGCGGTTATCTCGAAACAGCCGGTTCCTCCGGCGCTGATGGTACCCACTTCGATCCCGTGTTTCCGCAGGAGGTTTCTGCTTTCAAGCAGGTGGTCCAGAGCCTGGTGACAAGCCCGTTCTTTCTCCTCAAAAGGGTGTAACGCCAGCACGTGACCTTCCCAGCCCATCAGGCCGCGGAAGGCCAGGCCAGAGGTGGCGGTGATTGCCTGAGCCAGTTCAAGAACCGGTTGACCGGGTTGGGCCCCCCCTCGGTCCATGCCGATATCGAGTTCGATGAAAATAGGGACTTCCACTCCCTGATCCCGAGCAGCCTGTCCCAGCATAGAGACGACTCCGGGATCGTCCACGGCGGCGATAACTTCCTGGTGCCGCTGGAGTGCGGCTAGCCGGTTTAACTTACTCGGGGTGACGATCTGGTTGGCGATGAGGATGGGGCCGATGCCGTGAGCCACCATCAATTCGGCTTCGCTGAGTTTGGCGCAGGTGATGCCGATAGCCCCGGCTTCGAGTTGAAGTCGGGCGATCTCGGGTGATTTGTGGGATTTACTATGGGGGCGCCAGTCGGTCTTATAAGTCTGGCAAAACTGGACAAGTTCCGCCATGTTGGCCTCGAAGGTATCCAGGTTCACCAGAAGAACGGGAGTTTCTAATTCCTCTTTGCGTTGGCCCATGAATGGGTTGGGTGAATCAGTCATTGGCATAGAAATTTACTCGGTTGACGACGAGGGGAGCGGGTTCGGTGAAGAACAGTTTGAGGAATGAGCCCACCCCTTCGCTGTGGGTTGAAAAAACGGTAAACATCCCTTCAATGCTCTTTTCCCAACCGCTGTGTGGGATTTCTTTCAAGGGACTAATTGAGGGGCCGGAATAGGTCCGGAAAATTTCCAAGCTCCTCTCCTCTCCTGAAAGGGCAGTGGTTTCAAAGGTTATCTGTATGTTTCCGAGGGGAGCGGAAAATTGAAAAAAAAGGCTGGCATGCTTGTCGAGGACGACGGCGGTGAGCATCGGGGGACGCGTGATGGTGGGTTCCTCGCTCTCCGGATCCGAGTCAATGGGGATAAGTGACCAGGATTGGTAGCCTATTTCTCGCATGGCGTTTCTCCTCTGGTAGCCCGGAGTCAAATATCCCAGTTGGCCGGGCTCAAAAGCCGCTGGTCCGCCACTTCGATGGCGGCGATATTCCGGATCACATCCGCCGGCAGTGGTCCTGCGGAAAAGGCCGCAAGGTTCTCCTGTAACTCCTCGGAACTGGTGGTGCCGAAAAGGGTGACGTCGCCGAAGGGAGAATGGGCGACATAGCGAAATGCCAGTTCTGGAAGGGAAATTCCCATTCCCTCCGCCAGTTTTTCAGCCTCGATTGCCGCCTCTCGCAGAGGGTTGAGATGGGAAGGGAGTTGGTGGAGCCTATCCGAGAGGACCCCCTGCAGAAAAACAGAACGGAAAATTGTCCCCATCCCCATCTCCTGACAGGTTGGGAGAACTTCCCTTTCAAGGCGGCGGTCGAGAAGAGAATAGGCGACCTGCAGGGAGCAGCAGGTGCGCCCCCGGGCAAGAACGGCCAGCGGGGCTTCAATATCATATGTCGAGGCACCCCAGTTGCGCACCAGGCCCCGGTCGACCAGGTCTCCCAACTTCTCGAAAAGGTCTTCCTGTAACCAGTTCGGTTCGGTATTGTGGATCTGTAGCAGATCGAGAGCTTCGCATTTCAATCTCTCCAGGCTACGCCGTACCGATTCCTCGAGGTGTTTCTTCAGTGATTGCCCCCGGAGGGGGGCAGAAGTCTGAGGGTGGACGATGGTGGCTTTGGTGGCGATTGTCGGCCGCTGCGAACCCCCAGAAAAGGCTCTACCGACCAGTTCCTCGCTGCGGCCGTAGGCGGCAGCCGTGTCGAAAAAATGAATTCCCCTGGAAAATGCCTCCTGCAGCAGATGGATACAATCTCGGTCGGACGGGGGGGCCGGTTGCCCTATGCCATAGGGCATGCCGATCTGCACCGTGCCCAAACCGAGGGATGAAACTTGAAGATCAGTGGTGCCCAAAGAATGCAATTCCATGCCTTCTTTCCCTTTGCTGGGACTCACTTTTTTGTCCAATTCTGGACGACCTTTTTGATGATTCCATCATTTTTTTCTAGCAGTTCCCGAGCTTGTACCGCCTCAACGCCGCAAAGTTCCATGACGAGGGCGAGTTTGAGTTGTCCATCCGCTTCTCGAAGCAGTGAACCCGCTCCCTGCGCATCCAGTTCGGTCAATTCCGCCAGGATGCGCACAGACCGGTCTCTCAACTTTGCGTTTTTCGGCTGCAGGTCGACCATCAGATTGCCGTAGGTTTTACCCAGTTTCACCATGGCGCCCGTAGTAATCATATTGAGCACGAGTTTGGTCGCGGTGCCGGCTTTCATACGGGTTGAGCCGGTTATCACTTCGGGACCGACTTGTGGGGCGATTTTGACGTCGACCTCAACCGCTTGGAGAGCGGTTGGACTGCAGGTGAAAAAGATAGTGACACACCCCAGGGAATGGGCAAATTCCAGACCCCCAAGGACGTAAGGGGTGACTCCACTGGCGGCAATCCCCATGACCGCATCTCCGGGAGCCAGGTCGTGTGATTTGAGATCTTCGCGACCCGATTCAGGGCGGTCTTCAGCTCCCTCAACCGCGCGGAAGGTTGCCTCTCTGCCCCCGGCAATGAGGCCCTGGATCATTTGGGGATCGGCGTTAAAGGTGGGAGGGCATTCCGATGCGTCGAGGATTCCCAGACGCCCGCTCGTACCCGCCCCCATGTAGAAAAGGCGTCCTCCTCTGCTCAGGCGAGAAGCGACCAGATCGACTGCCCTGGCGATGGCAGGAAGCTCACTGCCAACGGCAGGTGCGATCCTGGCGTCTTCGGCATTGATGATGGCCAGCATTTCGAGCGTGGACACTTCGTCGATGCGGGCACTAGAGGGGTTGCGCTGCTCGGTGAGAAGAGTGGCCCAGCGGGAAGCGGACAAAATTAAAAAACCTCTGAAAAAAAGGGGAAGGGGGAACAGGCGACAGGATATAGCTCGGGGAAAGGGCTGTCCCAACAGCTAAATTATATAACAGGGGCAGAATCTGTAAAGAGGGGAGAACCAGGAAAGGCAGGAAGAAATAGGTAGAAATTGCCAAAATAGAGGAAAAAAATATCCGCAGAAAAACTAAGAAAGGGTTCAGCTCAGCCAGAAAAGGGCACAAAGGAGTACCGGGATGGCGCAGGCCGAAAGGGCCATGGAGATGAACAAAAAAGCCATACCTATGAGAGATGAGCTGCTCCGCAGGCAAAAACGAAGTGCTTGAGCCAATGGAACTCCTCCTGGTCAACCTGGGGTGATGTGAATTTCTACTTCTGAGCCAGCAAAAAAAGGGCCAGAGACTGAAGGAGGGGGGCAGAGGATTGTCAAGATTTATGGCTGGCTATATATTCATAAATTTCGCGGTTCAGATTGACATTTCACCTGGAGAATGGGTCCCCTCTTTTTTTTCTCGGCGAAAACGGGGAAAAATTGAGTGGTAACAATGGATGAACGGACCTGGATCTCCATCCAGAGAACGGTAACCATATGTCCGAAGAGCTGGCCAAGGTATACGAGCCCCAAAACGTCGAGGAGAAGCTGTATTCCTTCTGGGAGGAGCAAGGTTTTTTCAACGCCGAAGTGGAATCCGGTAAGGAACCGTATTGCATAACCATCCCTCCCCCCAATGTTACGGGGGAACTGCACATGGGGCACGCCATCCAACACGCTATCCACGACATGGTGGTGCGGTGGAAGCGCATGCAGGGTTGTCAGACCCTATGTTTGCCCGGAACGGATCACGCCGGTATTGCCACGCAGATGAAAGTGGAGGAGGAACTGGCCCGAACCGAGGGAAAAACCCGTTACGACGTGGGCAGAGAAGGGTTGCTCCAGCGGATCTGGGTTTGGCGGGAAAAATACGGGGATGCCATCTACCAGCAACTGCGCAAATTGGGATGCAGCTACGATTGGCCCCGGGCCCGGTTCACCCTGGATGAAAGATATGTCGGGGCCGTATTGGAAGCCTTCAAGCGCTATCAGGATCGCGGTTGGATTTATCGGGGAACCCGCATGATAAATTGGTGCCCGAATTGTGGAACCGTAATCTCAGACCTGGAGACGGAAGAGCGGGAAAACCAGGGACATCTGTGGCACATCCGTTATAAGGGGATCGGCGATGGGCCGGATGTGGTAGTGGCGACTACGAGACCAGAGACGATGCTGGGAGATACCGCCGTCGCCGTTCACCCTCGGGATGAGCGCTGGCAAGAGGCCATCGGGCAGAAGGTTTTGCTGCCCCTCATGGAACGTGAGATCCCCATCGTCGCCGACGAGTATGCAGATCCAGAGATGGGGAGCGGTGCTGTCAAGGTCACTCCCGCCCATGATCCAAACGACTACGAGATCGGCAAACGGCATTCCCTTGAGCAGATTCAGGTAATTGGGTTCGAGGGAAATATGACGGAGGGGGCAGGCCGTTTTGTTGGGATGGAACGGTATGCCTGTCGGGAAGCTGTGGTCGAAGCACTGGAAAAGGAGGGTTTGCTGGTTCAGATTGAGGATTATGTTCACGCCATTCCCCATCACGACAAATGTGGAACAGTGATCGAACCCCTGCCCATGGAACAGTGGTTCATGAACATGAAGGAACTGGCAGAACAGACCCTCCCGGTGCTCGAGAAGGAAGAGATTGAATACGTCCCGGATCGTTTCAGGGGGTACGCCATTGAGTGGCTGCAGAATATCCGCGATTGGGCTCTATCGCGACAGATCTGGTGGGGACATCGGATTCCGGCCTGGTACTGTGTGAACTGCAGCGAGAAGGGATTGATCCCCATGGGAGGAATGGATTGGGAGGAAGCCTTGAAAGAGGGCAGTTTCCGGGTTTCGGTAGATCAAGGAGCCAAGCCCCTCGTCAGCGTCGACAAACCGAAATCCTGTCCCGATTGTGGGGGGAGGGCACTGGTGCAGGATCCAGATGTTCTCGATACCTGGTTTTCATCTGCTCTTTGGCCCTTTGCCACGCTGGGATGGCCCAAAAAAACTGATGAACTTGAATATTTCTATCCCACCGACTTGATGATAACCGCCAGGGATATCCTCTATCTCTGGGTGCTGCGTATGGCTATGACCTCAGTCGAGTGCGTGGATAAGATCCCCTTCAAGACGGTGCTCGTCCATCCTACGGTTCTGACCAAAGATGGCCGGCGCATGAGCAAGAGTTTGGGCACCGGACTCAACCCTCTTGATTTGGTGCGCCTGTATGGGGCTGATGCCACCCGCTTCAGTCTGCTCAACCAGGTCGGTTCGGTCCAGGATGTGCGCTTCGATGCCGAAATTGAAGAAAATGTCGTCCAGTCGTCACTCAGTGCCGAAACAGGGCGCAATTTTGGCAACAAACTGTGGAACGCGGCCCGTTTCGTACAGATGAATCTGGAGGGGTTCGATCCGGAGGCAGGAAGGGAGCCCGGAGAAGACCTGGCAGATCGCTGGATCCGGAGTCGCCTGGCCGGAGTCATCGAAGCGGTAAATCAGTATCTGGGGGAATACCGTTTCAGCGATGTGACCCGAACTGTCTACGATTTCCTCTGGCGCGACTACTGCGATTGGTATGTAGAGATTGCCAAGATACGTCTCAACGGGGATGATCCACTGGGGCGTTCACAGGCGCAGATGGAACTGGTGGAGGTGCTGGAACAGGCACTGCGTCTGATGCATCCGATTATGCCCTATATAACCGAAACGCTGTGGCAGTCTCTCCCGTCCCCCAAGGGGCCGAGTATCATGATGGCTCCCTGGCCGGAGGCGAATTCCGGGGGACGAGACCCCCAAGCGGAAGCCGAAATGCAGACGGTACAGGAGGTGGTTACTGCGGTGCGCACTATCCGCGCCGAGATGGGTGTTCCCCCAGGGAAGAGAGTGCGCGTCGTAGTTTCTGTCGGTTCAATCGATGGAGTAGAAGGGCTGGCAACCCATCGGAGGTACGTGGAGTTCCTGGCCAGGGCCGATGAGGTGGAAATCGGGTGGAATCTCCCCCAGCCAGCGGCTTCTGGAAGTGCGGTTTTGGGAGATATCGAGGTGTATGTCCCGCTGGAGGGGTTGATCGATCTGGGGGTGGAGCAGAAGCGGTTGGAAAAGGAAATTGCCAAGTTCCAGAAACTCCTGAAGGGACTGAACGGCAAGTTGAGCAACCGGGGTTTTCTCGAGAAGGCTCCGCCAGAAGTAGTGGAGCGAGAGCGAGAGAGGGAACGTGAGTACCGGGCTAACCTGGAAAAACTGGAGAGTAGCCTCCAAATGATCGGGGGGTGAAACTACTCGGAGAATAAATAAGGCGGGAAGATGGGTTAACTCTTCTCGCCTTTTTTTCGCGAGAAAGCCGCATGGCCTTCGACTATTTTACCTTACAAGCTCTGGCTCAGGAACTGAGGGAGCATCTCATCGGCAAGATGATCTCCCGCGTTTGTTCCTCCCCTGAAGGTTTGTCTTTTGCCTGTGAAAAAATGGGGTGTGTCTGCCTGGAAGTGGGGAATAAAGGGGGGCTATTTTTTCGCAAGGACAGGGAAGTAGAGAAGTCTGACGAGGGAGACCTGGTGGTGGGTTACCTGCGCAATTCCCGCATCGATTCAATCGAAGTCGCGGAACGAGACCGAATAATCGATTTCCGCCTTGAGCGGGTAAACCGTGCGGGAGGGGCGACATATGGACGACTGAGAGTCGAGTTGATCCCCCCTCATTGTCTGGGAGCACTGGTGCGAGAAACGACGGGGCAGGTGCTGGGGATATGGGGGGGGAGAGGGAAAGGACGAAGGGTAGTTATCGGAAAAGAATATATCCCCCCGGAAGGGCGAGGAAGGTTGCTGCCCGTGAAGGATGGGTTTGATTTATGGGCAAAATGTCTCGAGGAGAAGAGGGGGAAAATCGGACAGGTCGGGCCGGGTTGCCTGGTGGGAATGGATCGAAACAGTTTCGCTGAAATTTTGTTTCGCTCGACTGTGGGGGAGGAAGAAAGGGTTGAAGATTTATCCAGTAACCAGTTGGGGAAAATATGGGAAGTGGCCACCCAACTCTATCGGCTGGAATCGATTATCCAGCAGACTTACCTGTGGGAAGAAGGGGGGAAGTGGCGCTTTTCTACTCTGGAACCGACCCGTTTCGGGGGAGAAACTACTCGACTGCCTAACCCGAGTGAGGCGATTCTTCTCTTCCGAGATCGGGATCGGGATCAAACGGGCCGCGCCGCCAGAGGGGTGGAGGGAAAGGCAAAGTCGGCAAAAAAGACCCTTTTCCGCAGGCTGCAAGCATTGATACAAGACCTGGAAGAGGCGCAAAGAGCGGAGGAATTGGAGAGGAAAGGGAATGTGCTCATCGCCCAACTGAAAGAGATCAAACCGGGGAACTCTCAGGTGGAACTGCCCGATGTCTTCGATATTTCGGGGCAGACGAGGTTGATTATCGAACTCTCTCCTGAACGAACTCCCGCGGAAAACGCCTCCTGGTATTTGAAGACTGCCAGGAAGTTTCGACGACGTCTGGAAGTGCTGCCCGATAGGCTGAACGGTTGCCAAAAGAAAATAGGGGAATTAGAGACGTTGCTAGAGGGAGGACAGGAAAAAGGGGATGAAGGCCGCCAGGAACTCGAGAATTGGCTGAATAAAAACGGCATGATTCAAAGAAAAGGGAAGATGAACCCACGCGAACAGCGGGATCTCGCCCATCCCCGGAGATACCGGACATCGACCGGATGGACGGTTTGGGCGGGAAGAAACAATAGGGAAAACGATATTCTCACCCACCGCATGGCCGCCCAGAACGATATCTGGTTCCACGCTCATGGGTATCCGGGATCTCATGTTCTCCTGCGTCGAGATGGAAGGAAAGAAGAGCCCAGCGGCCCAACCCTGGAAGAAGCGGCTGGAATCGCCGCTTTTTGGAGCAAAGGGAAAACGGCAAAAAAAGTCCCGGTGGTCTATACTCTGGCAAAATACGTCTCAAAACCCAGGGGAGGGGCTCCGGGGCAGGCCGTAATGCGTCGGGAGAAGACCTTGATGGTGGCACCGGCCCTATTGCCTGAAGAAGATTCGAAATAAAAGTCTCATAATTTATGTTATGTAAACAAATTATCATCGCCATAACCGGACCGACTGCCAGCGGAAAGACCGGAATTGGAGTCCAGTTAGCAAAAATCCTTGAACGGGCAGAGGTCATTTCGGTCGACTCCCGGCAGATTTACCGGAATATGGACATTGGCACGGCAAAACCGACGTTAAGCGAAAGAGAAGGGATTCCCCACCATTTCTTCGACCTGAAGGATCCGGACCAGGCTTATAGCGCAGGTGATTTCGGCAAGGAAGCCAGAAAGAAGATCGAACAACTGTGGAGGGAAGACGCAGTCCCTCTCCTCATTGGGGGTTCGGGGCTCTATTTCCAGGCTGCGCTCGAAGGGTTGTTTGACGATGAACCAGATCGGGAGGGAATCCGACAGGAGATAATTCGACGCATGAAAAAAAAGGGACTTCCGGCCCTTTGGGAAGAACTGGGAAGGGAAAATCCCGTTGCCAGGATGGGTTTATCCCCGAACGATGTCCCCCGGATCGTACGAGCTCTGGAGATAGCATATAAAGGGGGGGGAAAGGAGGGAGGGGGGGGCCTGGAGGGAGAGAACCCTTTTGAGTGCCTTCCCCTTACCTTCTGTTTGGGAATGGATCGTCTGAGACTCTACCAGCGAATCGACCAAAGGGTTGAAGAGATGGTGGATAGGGGGTTGGTTAAAGAGGTAGAAGGCCTGGTGGAGATGGGGTACGGGCGCGGATGTCCGGGAATGGGGACTTTGGGGTACGCAGAAATCCTGGATTTTTTGGAAGGTTTGTGCAGTTTGGAGGATGCCAAGGAATTGATAAAGAGTCGTTCGCGGAAATACGCAAAACGCCAAATGACCTGGTTTCGGCGGGATCGGCGTTTGCGCTGGTTGGATACCGATCGCTGGGATGTGAAAGGAGTGGTCGAGCGCGTTTTGGCTCAATATCAGGCGGAAAAATCGTTTACATGACGGCCATTTTTTCCTATTGACAGTTAGAGATAGCCCAATTATCTTATTTTTTACTTTAAATAGAAACTTCTGGGTTGAAGACTGCCTTTCATTCTGGGAGCGGGAGTAGTTCAGGGGTAGAACGCAAGCTTCCCAAGCTTGATGTCGCGGGTTCGACTCCCGTCTCCCGCTCCATTTTTTTGTCCCCTCCTATGTCTATCCTCTACGGTTCCTTCACCTTCCTCATCCTGCTCATATCCTGTGGCCCCAAACCGACTCCTTCGGAGTCTCCACTGGATACCCCCGAAAACCATTTTCGCAGGGGGGTTGCCCAGATAGAACGAGGGGATTTATTCGGAGCTCAGCGGGAGTTCGAACGGGCAAGGAGTCTCGACCCACATTTTCCCGGAGTTTTCGTCGGCACCGGACTGGTGGCCTTGGAGCAGGGGGACTTCTGGATGGCTCGCAAGGAGATCGAGAAGGCCATCCACGAGGACGAAAATTTCATCGATGCGTACCTGGCCCTGAGCCGGACCATCGCCCTGGAGGCGAAAACAGAGGATAAACCAGCCGAAAAATGGCTCGGGGACGCTTTGCGGCCTCTGGTAAAGGCCGAAAAGATAAATCCGGAGGAACCGGCCGTTCACTACCAGCGTGGATGGGTCAATCTTCAGGGATTGCAGTTCCCAGCCGGACGCGAAGCCTTTTCCCGCGTTATCGAGATCAACCGGGGGGAGTGGGTGGAAAAGGCCATGAGGCAGATGGAGACCATTCAGATGGTCGAACGGGCCGCCCCGGGTTCCAGGGCCGGTATGAAGATCGCCCTGGTTCCCGAAATCACCCGGGGGGAACTGGGGGTATTGCTAGTTGAGGAATTGAAGCTACCCGAATTGGTGCGGAAGCGGGGGAAAATGGAACCCTCCTCTTTTAAAACCCCTCGGGAACTGGATGAAACCAACTCACCTGGAGCCACTGATCTGGAAGGTGCTTGGGCAAAACCCTGGATCGAAGAAGTGCTGGTGTTGGGAATATCCGGCCTGGAACTCTTTCCCGACGGTACATTTCAACCCGACTTGCCGGTTACCAGGGCCAACTACGCCCTTGTAAACCAGGGATTGCTCATCCTGCTGAGCGGGGACCCGGCCCTGGCTTCCCTTCACATTGGCGAAGAGACCCCTTTTCCAGATGTCCGCAGTGATTTTTACGCCTTCAACGCAATTTCCTTGAGCACGGAGCGCGGGATCATGGAAGCGGACAAACTATCGGGACACTTCCATCCTCACAACCCGGTTTCCGGGGCGGAGGCGCTGCTGATGATGCGCGAGTTGCAAAACGCCTTTCGCATGGAATTTTGAGTCAGGGCCCCTTTTTTTCTTCTCATGCCCATCCTTTCCCTGGCTCTCTGCTTCTACCTTTTCCTGTCCTTTCCCGGCCCCGCTTTCTCGGAGATAACAAAAACCGTGCGGGTGGAGGGATTGGGGCTCATAGTTGATGGGGACAAAAGCACTGGTTTTGAACAGGCGAAGAGAGCGGCCCTGAGGCAGGCGGTTGAAGAAGGGGTGGGGGTCCTGATAAGTTCACAGACCCGGGTGCAGAACTTCGCCATCATCCAGGATGATATTCTCAGTCGAACAGAAGGGTACATCAGAGAGTTCAGAATAACTGAGCACGGTCCGAGTGATGAGACGACTTACCAGGTGGAGATCGAAGCGGTAGTCGGTCTCGGGGGGTTAAACGAAAGCCTGGATGCTCTCGACCTGCTCACCGAAAGCATGGATAACCCCACCATCATTTGCCTTGGGAGGGAACGCCTGAGGGAAAAAAATGGGCTGATCGACCAGAAGTGGGGCCTCCTCGCCAGTGAGTTACGAAAAGGGTTGCGCAAGGCGAATAAGCATTTCCACTTGGCCGGGCCGATCGGGGAATTCGGGGGAGAGGCATTTGACAATGGGGAGAAGATGGCCGCCTTGGGACAGGATCTCGGAGCCTCCATCATTGTCAAGGGGGAAGCTGAAATGCAGCCAGCTGCGGGCATCAAAGTCCCCCTTTCGTCATCGACTCTGGGCGGGATCGGAATCCAATCCGCGGTAGTTCTCATGCGGGTCGAAGCTCTGTGGGCAGACTCGGGGGAAATTTTTGCCACCCTCTCCACCGTGGAAAATGCGGCTGCTGTCACGATCCAGGCCGCCTACGAGAAGGGGATCCGCAACGGCGCCGAAAAGTTGACCGATCGACTGGTCGAAAGGTTGGCCGAGGATTGGCGCGAAAAAGCATATTCGGGACGTCTTCTGCGTCTGGTAATCGAAGGGAAAAGGGAGAGATTGACCCTCTTTGAAAGGGAGTTCCCCGCGCGAATCGGCGGAATCGAAAAACTCTATCCCCGCAGCTACAGTGCGGGGAGGGGGGTTTATGATGCTCGTTCGCAGCACACTGGATTTCAGGTTGCCCGGAGTCTGGTCGCCCGGGAATGGGAGGGGATGGATATAGAGGTGGTACAGGTCACCCCCAATTCCCTAAAGCTCCAGCTGAACCCAGATCCTGTTCAGCCAGCTCCTGAGTAATCGTGAATGGTCATCATCGAGAGTATCGAATCTGGTAGTCTGGGGGAACGGGCAGGCTTTCAAAAAGGGGATCGGATTCACAACATCAACGGGAATGCAGTGAGAGATCTCATCGATTTCCAGGTCCACACTGCCGACTCCTTTTTGCGTTTCGACGTTGAGCGGGAAGAAACGTTCTACGAGGTAGATGTGGAGCGGGAGGCAGGAGAATCGTTGGGCCTGGTTTTTGAGGAAGTAAAACTTCGCAATTGCAATAATAAGTGCGTCTTCTGTTTTATTCACCAGATGCCCAAGGGGATGCGGCGCAGTCTCTATTTCGAAGATGACGATTTCCGCCTTTCCTTCCTGCATGGGTCTTACGTCACGTTGACCAATGTAAAAGAGAAGGATATCGATCGCATTATCGAACAGCGCCTTTCCCCGCAATACATATCGGTCCACGCCACCGATCCCCAGCTACGGCAGGTGATGCTGGGGCGCAGGCGATCGGTCGTCGATATCCTCCAGCGAATCGAGAAACTGGCCACAAACGGCATTGAAATGCATACCCAGGTGGTCGTATGCCCCGGGTGGAACGATGGCCAGGCACTGAGCCGCACAGTTGAGGATTTGCGGCGGTTTTATCCCGCTGTCCGCTCTGTGGCGCTGGTGCCGGTCGGATTGACTCGTTTCCGCAGCAAATTGCCTCAGTTGAATCCGGTTACGGCAGAGGAGGCGCGGGAATATGTAGAACTGGCAGATGGATGGGGGGAGGGTTTTGTAAAAGAGTTGGGAGAACGTTTTGTTTATGCTGCGGATGAACTCTTTCTGCTGCTCGACCGGATGCCTCCCGCCGCTTCGTACTACGACGCTTTCCCGCAGTTGGAGAATGGCATCGGCATGGTGCGCTCGTTCATAGATTCCTGGGAGCATGATAAAGGACAGCTGCCGGCCGATTGGCCGGGGACGCACCTGGGAATTGTAACGGGGGAATTGGGGGAGAGATTTGTCCGACCCATCATCGAGGAACTGGGGCAAACCCCGGGGTTGGATGCGGAACTCGTCGTCGTGAAAAACGATTTTTTCGGTACGGACATAACCGTATCCGGCCTGTTGACCGGTAAGGATATCCTAGAGAGCATCCGGGGGAAACAGTGGGATGTGGGTTTGCTGCCTCCCAACTGCATAAATGGAGAAGGAGTCACTCTGGACGATATGACAGTGGCCCAGCTCCAGGAAAAGGCAGGATTGCGTTTGATGGTGGGGAAATACGATCTGGTGGCTTCATTGCTGACCTTCTTGAAGGGAACAGACGAAGATAAGCGGGGGAGCGGCCGACAGCTCTCCGAACTGGGGTATTATCTGGGACGGCAGGTATGAGGGAAGAAAAGGGAAACAGCCAGGCCCCCAGTGAAATACATCGGGTGGACCGAGTGCGACCTCTGGTCGCCATCGTCGGAAGACCCAATGTAGGTAAGTCGACTCTTTTCAACCGGGTGCTGAAGAGGCGTTGGGCGATAACCGACGACCGGCCCGGAGTGACGAGAGACCGGATATACGCCGAGGGGGATTGGGATGGGCGCCAATTTACCTTGATCGATACGGGAGGCTATATACCTCAGGCCAAAGACGACATTGAAGAGGCGGTTCGCATCCAGGCGGAAATGGCCATCGAAGAAGCGGATATCCTCGTTCTGGTCTGCGATGCGACTACCGGGGTAACCGACATAGACAAGACCGTTGCCGAGCAACTGCGCAAGGCCCAACAACCCTGCCTGCTTGTAGTAAACAAAATAGATACCCCCAAGCAGGATCGGGAGTTAGATCCGTTCTTCGCTCTCGGTCTGGGGGATCCCGTTCCCGTCTCAGCTGCAACCGGGCGACAATCGGGTGATTTCCTCGAAAGCCTGATCTGTCTTTTCGAGGGAGGAAATTTCCCCTCTAAAGAAGCGGAAGACCAATCGATCCGGGTGGTTTTGGCAGGCCGCCCCAACGTCGGAAAATCAACGCTGATAAACCGATTAGCTGGTTATCAGGTTTCCATTGTCCACGATCAACCGGGAACGACCCGGGACACTACCAATATCAGGCTGGCCTGGGAAGGGCAGGAGTTTTTGCTAATGGATACAGCCGGCCTGCGACGTCGTTCAAAAGTGGAAGACCCGGTAGAGTATTACAGCGGGAGGCGAGCTACGGCCAGCATCGAACGGGCGGACGTGGTTGTGGTCTTGATCGATGCGATTGAAAACTGTACGGTGCAGGATGTTCGCATCATAAACCAGGCAATCGAGTCGGGAAGCGGCCTCCTGATCGTTGTCAATAAATGGGATCTGGTCGAACGCGGAGAAGAGGCCAGCAGTAAGTTTGTCGACGATCTTCACCATCGCTTTCCCTTTCTTGTAGACTACCCAATTCTATTTATATCTGCGCTTACCGGACGGCGAGTGCAGAAGTGTCTGGGGGGAGTTGTAAGGGTGAGCCGAAATCGCCGGGTGCGCATTCCCACGGCCCGTTTGAACGCATTTCTGGGAGGAGTGACAAAGGGAAATCCCCCGGTGGGGGGAGGGCGAGAGCTGCGGTTGATATACGCCACGCAAAACGGGGTCGCACCACCTACTTTCGTTTTCTTTGCCAACCATCCCGAATTGATAAACAGCGCTTATCGGCGTTTCATCGAAAAGCGACTTCGGGATGAATTCAACTTTGAAGGAGCTCCGATCCGCACTCTCTGGCGCAAAAGGCGGAACTCCTGAGAGCCCAACACGACTTACCGGGGGTTTTTTGTGAAAAATCCACTGGGAAATAAACTGTACTACAGCATCAGTGAGGTAGCGGATCTGACCCATCTTCAGCCCTATACGTTGAGGGCCTGGGAAAAGGAATTTTCCTGTCTGCGCCCCCGAAGGGCTAGAGGGAAAAACAGAGCCTACCGGGAAAAAGATATCGGCATAATCCTACTGATTAAGGAACTCCTTTACGAGGAACGCTATACTACCCAGGGCGTCAAGCAGAAACTGAAAAACGAGCCAGAATTGCTTCAACAGGCAGCTCAGGATATAGGTGCACTCTTGGAACGCCGTGCGTGGGAAAGGCCTGAGGAGACCCAGGTTCCCGGGCCCATTTTAGCAGCAGGGGGCAAGCTTCCCTCTGCCTCAGTTTTTTCCGCTGCAGACGAATTGGCAGAAAGAGGTGGAGTACGCCGAGAAGGGGCAACCACCGAGGGAGAGGAAAAAAAAGGGCTTTCCCATGAGAATATTGCCAGCTTGAAGGCGTTGATCGAAGGAACAAAAAAAGAGCTTAGCGAAATCCTCCGCCTATTTTAAAATATTGCGCAAAAAGCAATTATACCCGTTATTTACAGTTCTACCTGAGTCCACCTTGTCTAAAACTATAGATTAGTTTATTTTTTATAACAAGTGGGCACAATGTCCGCTTTTTGCTTGATGGGTTCCAATCCGTACCCAAATGACAAGGTGTCATTTGGGTATGTGCCTATTGGGGATAAAACTTGAGTAAACGAGGATTTTCTGGTTATTCTCGATTTGGAACAGACTGCTGAAAAGGAACGGCTGGTCGGCTTGCTGGAACCGGTCGTGCGAGACCACCAGGCAGAATTGGTCGATTTGGAGCTTATGGGTCCCAAGAACAACCAGACGCTCCGTCTTTTGGTGCACAAAGATCCCGGAGTTGGAGTCGATCTCTGCGTAGCTATCAGCCGAGAAGTGGCCGATTTGCTCGATATCGAGGATCCGATCCCCGGACGGTACCGGTTGGAGGTAACTTCTCCCGGTCTCGATCGTCCCCTGGAAAGCGATCGAGACTTTGCGCGGGTGGGCTCCAGATCTTTAAAGGTCCTCCTTTCATCGGGACATACTTTCTATGGGGAACTTGAAACCTGGGACCGGGAGACCATAACGCTGAATGGAGAAGATGGGGCCAGATCGATCGAACGGAAGGCGATTGCCAAGGTTACCATCGAAGCCAAACTCTAAACATTTGGGAAGATTGGGCTGTATATGACCAATATCAGTATCGTCGAGGCGCTGAGCCAGATCGCGCGCGAAAAGAATGTCGATCGGGAAATGGTCGTTCAGACCTTGCACGATGCGCTCATTTCTGCGGCGAAAAAGCGCTATGGCAATACGGAAAACTACGAGGCGGAGATCGATCAGACTACCGGCAGGATGGAGGTCTTCGCCCATCGGACGGTCGTCGAGGAGGTGGAGGAACCGGGGCTTGAAATCGATCTGGAAGATGCCCAGGAGATCGATCCGCAGGCCCAACTAGGTTCTGTGGTGCGGGAGTCGCTCAACTTCGCCGATTTTGGGCGCAATGCCATTCAGACAGCAAAACAGATCCTCATCCAGCGGGTCCGAGAAGCGGAGAGGGAACGCATTTACGAAGAATTCAGTGGTCGGGTCGGTCAGATCGAATCGGGCACCGTGCAGCAGATCAGCCACGGAGATATCGTCCTCAACTTGGGGCGAGCGGAAGCGGCCATCCCCTTCAAAGAGCAAATTCGGCGTGAGCGCTACCGCCAGGGGGATGCAATCCGTGGCTATATCTATGAGATTCTGAAGTCCAGCCGAGGGCCTCAGGTCTTACTTTCTCGTACCCACCCCGAATTTTTAAAAAAACTCTTCTCCATAGAGGTTCCGGAGATTGCCGAGGGGATCGTCGAGATCCACGCGGTGGCCAGAGAACCAGGAGAGAGAGCCAAGATTGCGGTGAGTACCAGTGATGAGCGCGTGGATCCAGTCGGGGCCTGTGTCGGGGTCAAGGGGTCCAGGGTGCAGGCCATCGTTCGCGAATTGAGTGGAGAGCGAATCGATATCGTTCCATGGAGCGAAGAACCTCAGGTTTTCATCGGCAGAGCGCTCAGCCCGGCTGCTGTTTCCAGGGTTATTACCGATAGCCGTCGACGGCATGCCATGGTGCTGGTTGAAGAAGACCAACTCTCCCTGGCCATCGGAAAATCCGGGCAGAATTCACGACTGGCCGTTCAACTCACTGGATGGGGCCTGGATATCATTACCGAGGAAGAATACCAGGGACGGCGAGTCCGGACCGATGCCAGCCAGCGCGTTTTCATGCTGGTACCTGGGATCAGCGAATTGATTGCTCTCAGCCTGGCCACTTCCGGTTTTTCCACAGTAAAAGAAATTGCCGAAGCGGAAATCGGCTTGCTGCGGACTGTACCCGGACTGGACGAGGAAGATCTGGCTCAAAAGGTGCGTTTAACTGCGGAGACATATGTCTCCGAACACGGAGATGAACCTGGGGTTTTGAGTGTCGTCGATCTGGAAGCCAAGGTGGAGGAGGCCGCTGGGGAAGAGGCCATTCAGGAAGAAGAGGGGAAGGTGGAAGAATCCGTCGAAACAGAACAGACCGGGAAAAAGGAGGACGACGCCCTTCACCAGCCCGGACTATCTGGTACTGATCTGCCAGGGGAAGAAGAGGGGGATGGGGGGCCATCCGCTGCGGAGACATCCGGGGTGGTTTGAGTTGAGTCAGGAACGACGGGCGTTTTTTATATCGAGCGCCTGTTGCGAGGAAACAGAAAAAGGGGCATCGGTTTGGTGCTCCGGACTAAGAACGATGTTTCAACTTACTTTATCTTCCCAATTGTGGAGGGAGAATGTCCTTGGAAAAGCGCAGGGTTTACCAGGTCGCCAAAGAGCAGAAGCTTTCGAGTGATGCTCTGATCTCCATGCTCAAAGGCATGGACTTCGAAGTCAAGAGCCACATGAGCGTGGTTACTGACGAGATGATGGAGGCCATAACCCGAAAGATCGATGAAGAGAAGAAGAGCTCGATCGAAGAAGTAAAACGTCAGAAAGAGAAAGAGCAGAACCGCAAAAAGGCCGAAAAAGAGGCGATTTCGGGGGAAAGAGCGGCCACCGAGGCGAAGAAGGCCAGACCCAAGAAGAAGCGTCCTTCTGGAACCCCGAGTGGAGAGAGAGGAGGGGGGGGGACTTCCTCCCAACGGAATTTACCCCTTCCCGAGAAAGAGTCAGAAGGAGGTCGGCGTAGAGCCAAACGACGCGGGAAGGCCCCAGAGACAACAGGGGGAGGCACCGTCGATGTACGGGAGGGTTTACTCGAGAAAAGGGAAGTAACAGCTCAGACTGGAAGTAACACGGGGGCTGGAGGTGCTGGGACTGGGGGAGGCCGGCGACGGGGAAAACGACGGCGTAGTACCGACTCCCGCGTTATCCAGGACAACGTCCGCAAAACTCTTTCTCAGATAAACGAGGGCCGCACCCGACGGCGCTACGATAGAGGGCCCAAAGAAGAAGGGGAAGAAACGACCACCGAAGAGATGCAGGCGATCAAGGTGAGTGAATTTGTCACGCTGGGGGAATTCGCCGAAGCGCTGGGAGTGAAACCGACTGAGATCATCGCCGTCTGTCTGCAGATGGGGGTCATGGCCACCATCAACCAGCGCCTCGATATGGATACGATGGCCACGGTTGGCCTTGAATTCGGTTTCGAAGTAGAGCCCCTCGATGTCGAAGAAGTCGAAGAGTTGGAAGAGATCGAGGAAGAGGAAGATGTGGGAACTCCCGAACCCCGTCCGGCCGTGGCGACCGTTATGGGGCACGTCGATCACGGAAAAACATCTCTGCTCGATTACCTGCGGGAGACCAACGTCGTAGATGGAGAGTCGGGCGGAATAACTCAGCACATCGGCGCCTATGTGGTCAAAATGCAGGATGGGCGAAAGGTGACCTTTCTCGACACGCCCGGCCATGCCGCCTTCACGGCCATGCGCGCCCGAGGATCCAGAGTCACCGACTTGGTCATCCTGGTGGTTGCCGCCGATGACAGTGTCATGCCCCAGACGATCGAGGCGATCGATCACGCCAAGGCGGCCAATGTGCCCCTGGTGGTGGCGATCAACAAAACCGACCTACCCACCGCAGACCCGGACCGCATCCGCCGCGAACTGGCTGAAAGGGGAGTCCTGGTTGAAGGTTGGGGAGGGCAGGTCTCCTGTGCCGAAATTTCGGCTAAAACAGGCCAGGGGATCGATAAACTCATGGAAAATCTTCTCCTGGAAGCCGAATTGCTCGAGCTTCAGGCCAACCCCTATAAAAGAGCCAGAGGGACCATCGTCGAGGCCAATTTGGACAAGGGTCGGGGGCCTGTGGCTACCATGCTTGTTCAGGAAGGCACGCTGAGAGTCGGCGATCCCTTTATCACCGGAGTCTACAGTGGGCGGGTCAGAGCTTTGCAGGACGAGCACGGACAGCGCGTCAAGGAAGCAGGTCCCTCGGTGCCGGTGCAGGTTTTGGGGTTGCCGGGAGTTCCTCAGGCAGGGGATCAGTTCATTGTCACCGCTTCGGATCGGGATGCAAAGGAAATTGGTCAACGGCGCCAGCAGGTGAAACGGGAGCAGGAATATCACCGCATTCGCAAGATCACTCTGAGCGATTTGCAGGACCAGATCCAGCAGGGACAGGTTCGAGAATTGCGGGTGATCATCAAGGGAGACGTAGACGGTTCGGTGGAAGCCATATCTCAGGAACTGGGAGGCATCATCCACGAAGAAGTCAGAGTCTCCGTCATTCACAGTGCCGTTGGGCCGATATCGGAGACCGATGTACTCCTGGCTTCTGCTTCGGAGGCCATCATAATCGCTTTCCGAGTTCAGACAGAGACCATGGCCAGGGAAACTGCGGGTAGGAATGGGGTGGAGATCCGTCAGTACAAGGTTATTTACGAGGTAATTGAAGAAGTTCGGGCAGCTCTGTCCGGTCTTCTCGCCCCTTCGTTGGACGAGCGCGTAATTGGTGCCGCCCAGGTGCGTCAGGTTTTCTCCTCCTCGCGGTTTGGTACTATTGCCGGGTGTATGATCCAAAAGGGCAAGATAAACCGCAACAGTCAGATTCGGGTCTTGCGCGAGGGGGAACCGGTTTTCAAGGGTGTACTTTCCTCTCTAAAGCGTTTCAAAGACGATGTGCGCGAGGTGCTCGAAGGGTTTGAGTGTGGCATTGGTATCGAGGGATTCGATCGCATCCAAGAGGGTGATATCATCGAATCGCTCGAAGTGGTTGAAACCGCTCGCACCCTGTAAGAGGATGGAGCATCAGGAAGAGGCAAACCCTTGGTCGTCATAAGTTGCCAGGTGGAGATGTATCTTCCGGAAAGCCAGTCCCTAAAGGACAAACGTCAGGTAATAAAAAGCTTAAAGGGGAGAATCCACAGTCGCTTCGAAGTTGCGGTGGCCGAAGTGGACCACAGTCAACTCTGGCAACGCAGCGCGCTGGGCATTGCCGTGGTTAGCAACACCTACAAACACGCCGATGAAGTGCTTTCGAGCGTGATCCGTTTTATCGAGCAGGACTTGAGGGTGCAAGTGCTCGAAATACGCTCCGAACAATGTTGAAGGGGCGGGCGCATGAGCTTCCCCCTCCGCGGAATTCCCTACATCTGAGATACGAATGGCAACGATCCACCGAATCAACCGACTGCGCGAATTGTTACTGAGAGAGCTCAGCGATATCCTTGCGCGGATGAAAGATCCCCGCATCCAAATGGTTACGGTGGTGGCCACCGAGGTTTCCAAGGATCTACGCTACGCAAAAATGTTCGTCAGCGTTATCGGTTCTGCTGATGAGCAGAAGGAGGCGGTGGTCGCTTTGGAAAAAGCCATGGGGTTTATTCGACGGGAGGTGGGGAAGCGAATTCAATTGCGCTATGTTCCAGAGATACGCGTCATATACGACAACACGATGGAAAAGGCCGCCCATATCACGGCTCTGATTGACAGCCTTGGGATCGAAAAGGACGGGGAAGAGGGAGCCGGGAATTTCGAAGGGGAATGATAAAGCTACAGCGACTCATCCCGTTGGTGGGGGAAACTATATGGGGATGAGGAATACCGAGCATTCCTTTGAAGGTGTGCTGGTCGTCGATAAAGAGACGGGCCCCACTTCCCACGACGTGATTGCCAGGTTGCGGCGCCTGCTGTCGATGCGCCGCATCGGTCACTGCGGAACCCTGGATCCGCTGGCAACAGGCGTGCTGGTCGTTTGCCTGGGGAAATACACACGCTTAAACGAGTGGTTGACCGAAGGGGAAAAGGAATATCTGGCTACCTTCCGCCTTGGGGGAACAAGTGACACCGGAGACGCACAGGGTGAAATTACCTCCAGCGGGGTTGATGCTTCTCTCCCTTTAAGAGGGGAAATAGAGAAGGAAATAAAGACCTTCGAAGGAGCAATTGAGCAGGTTCCTCCCGCATTTTCGGCGGTGAAAGTCGACGGCGTGCGCAGCTATGTTCGGGCGCGGCGGCGCGAGGTAGTCTCTCTTCCTCCCCGGAGAGTGTATATCGACCAGATCCAATTGCTCCATTGCGAGTACCCGCTTTTGCACCTGCACATCGTCTGTTCAAAGGGGACCTATATCCGTTCCCTGGCGGTCGATTTGGGAATACGCCTTGGGTGTGGTGCCTACGTGCAGCAACTGCGACGCACGCGAGTGGGAAATTTACATGTGGAAGATGCGTTGACCCTGGATGATGTCGAGAAGGCGGTGAAAAATGGGGATTTTTCCCGCCATCTAGTGCCGATTCCCCGGGCCCTGGGTCAACTGCCCAAAGTTGCCCTCTCAGTTGATCAGATCAGGGATTTTACTCACGGGATTCGAGTGACCATCAATGCGGACCCGGAAGGAGAGACCGGGGACGCCTGTGCCGTGTATGGGGTGGAAAACGAATTTGTTGGGATGGGGAAATGGGAGGAGAAAGAGGGGGGAATGTGGTTAAAGCCGCACAAAGTATTCCACTCCGTTCCCTGTATTCCCGCAGGTGCCACCATGGTGGATGGGGTGGAAAATTAGTATGCCCGGAGGGGAGTGGCCGACCTTTTCTGGCACGGTGGGTTACGGTTTGGCGCGCGGCCGACAACTGGGGTTCCCAACCGCCAACCTGGAGGTTGGTGAGGAGGAGGGGAGAGGGCTCGGACGAGGCGTTTTTGTGGGAATGGTGCAGTGGGAGGGGGAGGAGAGAGGATACGCAGCTCTAATAAATATAGGGGTGCGGCCGACCTTTTCGGAAGGGGTGCTGTCCATTGAACTGCATCTGTTGGATTTTTCTGGGGATCTCTACGGAAAATCCCTGCAAGTAGAAATCATCGAGAAACTGCGTGACGAAAGGCGCTTCGAAAGCGTCGAAGACCTGGTTGGGCAGATTAAATTGGATATTGACCAAGCCCGAGCCGTCCTAGTTTAACGGGCGGCTGAAAACACTTAATACGGAGGGATTGAAGTGTCGATTACTACAGAAAAGAAGAAAGAATTGGTCGTCACGTACGGGAAAGAAGAGAACGATTCCGGTTCTCCCGCCGTGCAGATTGCCATTCTGACGGAGCGCATCAACAATCTGACCCAGCATCTGCGGACCAATTCAAAGGATCATGGTTCCCGCCGGGGGTTGCTCATGCTCATCGGCCAGCGTCGGCGTCTCCAGGGGTATTTGCAGAAGAAAAACCCGGAAGGTTATGCCGAATTGATCAAGAAACTGGGACTGCGGCGTTAGGCCGAAAAGCGCTTTTATTATCCATCAACTTAACGAGAGTAAAGCATGATTCATACATTAGAGACCGAGCCAGGCGGACGGACCCTCTCCATCGAGACGGGGAAGATAGCTAAACAGGCCAATGGGGCCGTTTGGATGCAGTACGGAGAAACCGTCGTTCTGGTAACTGCCTGCCGGACCAAGTTCCCCGAGGATCGGGGTTTTCTTCCGCTGATTGTCGATTACCGGGAAAAGACTTATGCCGCCGGGCGCATACCTGGCAATATCTTTAAAAGGGAAGGGCGGCCGACCGAAAAGGAAACCCTGAGTGCCAGGCTGACCGATCATCAGATTCGGCCGATGTTCCCCAAGGGGTTTCCCTACGAAATCCAGGTTTACATTTCCGTTCTTTCCGTAGACGGAGAGAACGACGCCGACGTGCTGGGAATGGTGGGCGCTTCCGCCGCCCTTTGCATTTCGGACATCCCCTTTGCCGGGCCGATGGGCGCGGTGCGAGTGGGTAGGGTAGATGGGGAATTCGTCCTCAATCCGACCACCACACAGCTGGAGGAGAGCGACCTGGATCTGATCGTTTCGGGGACCGGAGATTCGATCGCCAGCGTCGAGGGTGGAGCGCATGAGATCTCCGAAGCTGAAATGCTCGAAGCATTGCAGTTCGGCCACCAGCATATTCAGAAGCAGGTTGAATTACAGAATGAACTGATCGCGGCGGTCGGCAAACCCAAGATTGAACTCGAAGAAGTAGAAGTGAATTCCGACATTTCTCCGGCGGTCGAAGAACTGGCAGCCGAACGCATCTCCGAAGCCAATCGCACTCCGGTAAAGGAAGATCGCGAGGGACTGCTCGACCTGCTACGCGAAGAAGTTCAGGAGGCACTGGCCGAGCGTTTCCCCGAGAGCGAAAAGCAGATCGGAGATTTGCTGGACGGGTTCACTAAAAAGGACATGCGGCGCATGATCCTCTCTGAAAAACGGAGGATAGACGGTCGTGCGCTGGACGAAGTCAGGCAGATCTCCTGTGAAACGGGCCTCCTTCCCCGCACCCACGGTTCGGCTCTCTTCACCCGTGGTCAGACGCAGGCGCTGTGTGTTTCGACGCTGGGCTCTAAACTCGACGAACGCATGGCCGACGATCTGCGCGGCAAACGGTTCAAGTCCTACTACCTGGATTACAATTTCCCGGCCTACAGCGTCGGGGAGGTAAAATTCGAGCGGGGTCCGGGACGCCGTGATTACGGCCACGGACATCTGGCAGAACGCGCGATCGAGCCGGTTATCCCCGCGGTCGAATCATTTCCCTACACTATCCGCCTGGTCTCCGATATCACCGAGTCCAACAGCTCCAGTTCCATGGCTACAGTGTGCGGCTGTTCCCTGGCGTTGATGGACGCAGGAGTGCCTATCCGCACCGGAGTGTGCGGGGCCGGCGTCGGCCTGATCACCGAAGGGGAGGAATGGGAACTGCTGACCGATATCCAGGGAGCGGAAGATTTCCTGGGAGATATGGACCTGAAGGTGGCCGGAACCGAGGATGGGATCACCGCTATTCAGATGGACATCAAAATCCAGGGCATTCGCTTTGATATTCTGCAGCAAGCTCTGGAAAGAGCCCGAGACGGACGTCTGCACATCCTCAAGATCATGAACGAATGCATCGCCGCTTCGCGTCCCGAACTTTCGCAGCACGCCCCGCGCATCATCTTCTTGAAGATCGACCCGGCAAAGATCGGTGCAGTCATAGGCCCGGGTGGCAAGATGATCCGCCACATTGAGACGACCGGGGCCAGTGTCAATGTGGATGACGACGGCACCATCACCCTGGCTTCCGTTGAGGCCGAGGCCGCAGAAAACGCCAGGGCAATGATCGAGGCGATTACCGCAGAAGCGGAAGTCGGTCGTGAGTATGAAGGGACCGTCAAGCGTATCATGCCCTTTGGCGCCTTCGTCGAGATTATTCCCGGGAAGGAAGGGTTGCTGCACATTTCCGAAATCGCCCACAAACGAGTGGAGAAGGTCGAGGATGAACTCGAAGAAGGGCAGAAAGTTTCGGTAAAGGTGCTCGATATCGATGCTGGGGGAAAGATTCGCCTGAGCCACAAGGCCACCATCAAACGGGAACGGTAGTGATAAAACTCCATTTGTAGGCATGAAGAGAATCATACCCAAATTGTGAGTGAAAAAGGCTACCGATGTTTTCGGTAGTCTTTTTCCTTTGCCCAAAGAGAAGGGGCTTCATGGAACGAGTAACGGTGGGGCAGATTGCCACCTATGAAGGTCGAGAGATAGAGCTTTGCGGCTGGCTCTACAACAAACGTTCGAGCGGGAAACTCCACTTTCTGCAGGTGCGGGACGGGACGGCCACTATCCAGTGCGTCGTCTTCAAGGGGGATGTCTCGGCGGAAGAATTCGAGCTTTGTGGCGAAATCACTCAGGAATCCTCGGTCGTTATCCAAGGAACGGTGAAGCGGGACGAACGCTCTACCCTCGGTTATGAAATCGGCGTTTCCCACGTCAACGTGTTGCAGATGGCCGAATCCTACCCGATAACTCCCAAAGAACACGGGGTTGCCTTCCTCATGGACCACCGCCATTTGTGGCTGCGGTCTTCCCGCCCCCACGCCATTCTCCGGGTGCGCAGTGAGATTATCAAAGCCTGCCGAGATTTTTTCGATGATCGAGATTTTGTCCTGGTCGATTCCCCAATTTTTACCCCTGCTGCCTGCGAGGGGACATCGACTCTCTTTGAGGTTGAATACTTTGAAGAGAAGGCGTATCTGACGCAAAGCGGCCAGCTGTATAACGAGGCCGGAGCCATGGCTTTTGGGAAGGTTTATTGCTTTGGGCCGACCTTTCGTGCGGAGAAATCCAAGACCCGCCGCCATCTGACCGAGTTCTGGATGATCGAGCCGGAGATGGCTTACTGCGACCTTGACCAGGATATGGATGTGGCTGAAGCCCTGGTCGCCTATGTGGTCGAAAGGGTCCTTGAACGGCGCGGCGAAGAGCTTAAGATACTCGAAAGGGATACCATTCCTCTGGAAAAGGTAAAGACTCCTTTCCCGCGCATAACCTACTCACAGGCGATCGATATTCTGAAAGAGAAGAAAGGGGAGGGAGATTGGGGGGGGGATCTTGGCGGAGAGGATGAGACGATCGTCTCGGATAACTTCGACCAGCCGGTCCTGGTTCATCGGTATCCCAAGGAGGTGAAGGCGTTCTATATGAAAGAAGACCCCGAGGACGAACGGGTCGCATTATGTGTCGATATGCTGGCTCCGGAAGGATACGGAGAGATCATCGGGGGAGGGCAGAGGGAAGACCAGCTCGAGATCCTCGAAAGGAAGATTGATGAGCACCAACTCCCCAGAGAAGCGTTCCAGTGGTATCTCGACCTGCGCCGTTACGGAAGTGTACCACACGCAGGTTTTGGAATGGGGATCGAGCGTGTGGTCTCCTGGATTTGTGGTCTCCAACATGTCAGAGAGACGATTCCCTTTCCCAGGATGCTTTCCAGGTTGTACCCCTGATTTTTTGTCACTAGTCTCATAATATATTTTATGTAATCTATAAATATTGAAACAGAGAATAAGAATGAAAAAAGGTGCGTACCAGTTTCAGGAGATCGAAAAGCGCTGGCGGAAACGCTGGCTCGAGGAGAAGACTTTCAAAACCCCGAATCCGGGGGAGGAGGGCTTTGTCGAGGATCAGCCCAAATGTTATGTCCTCGACATGTTTCCCTACCCGAGTGGTGCTGGCCTCCATATCGGACATCCCAAGGGGTATATCGCCAGCGATATTTATAGCCGTTTCAAAAGGATGCAAGGGTTCAACGTCCTTCATCCGATGGGTTTTGATAGCTTCGGACTGCCGGCCGAACAGTTCGCCATCGAGCACAACGTCCACCCGGCTGTTACCACAGAAAAGAACATTGATTCCATTCGTGAGCAGCTGAAGTTTTTGGGACTGGCATACGACTGGGACCGTGAAATCGCCACTTCGCGCGAAGATTACTACCATTGGACCCAATGGATCTTTTTGCAGCTTTTTAATAGCTGGTTTGACTCCCTGTTGGTATGGACGGATGCCGCTGGTCGAACCGTTCATGGGAAGGCTCGCCCAATCTCCGAGTTGGTTGAGGAGTTGGGAAGGGGAAAGCGGGAGTTTACCGACGAAGACAAGCTACTGGCGGGAGAGAGGAAATGGGGAGACCTGGCTGATGGGGAGAAGGAGAGCATCCTCAACAATCACCGCCTCGCCTACCAGAAGGAGGTGACGGTTAACTGGTGCCCCGGGCTGGGGACCGTGCTGTCCAACGAAGAGGTGACCAACGAGGGGAAGAGCGAGCGAGGGGATTTTCCGGTTTACCAGCGCCCGTTGCGACAATGGATTATGCGCATAACCTCCTACGGGGATAGGTTGTTGGAGGACCTGGACATCGAAAAACTCCCCGATGGAAGAGGTGGGCATTTCCAACTCGACTGGCCTGAAGCGGTAAAGATGATGCAGCGAAACTGGATAGGGAAGAGCCTGGGAGCAGAATTGGATTTCCAGGTGATCCATCCCGGCACGGGTAAGCCAGCGGGAGATCTACGCGTTTTTACCACCCGTCCGGATACGCTTTTTGGGGCTACTTTTATGGTAATCGCTCCCCAACATCCGCTGGTTGATCCCGATGGCGAGGAATTCCTAGTTCCCGAGACCTGGCCCGAAGGGACGGATGAGCGTTGGCAGGGAGAAAATAACGAACTGGAGATTCGGGATGCTGTAAGGGAGTATATTGAAAAAAGCCAACAGGGGGTCAATGCCAATCGGGAGGAAAAGGAAAAAACTGGTTTATTTTGTGGAATAACCGCACGGAATCCGGTTAATGGGCAGGAACTGCCGATTTTTGTAGCCGATTACGTGAGCATGGATTATGGATCAGGGGCGATAATGGCCGTTCCGGCCCACGATGAGCGCGACAACGAATTTGCCAAAAAATACGGAGTCGAAATTATCCAGGTGGTGCAACCGCCCGAAGGAGTGGAAGAGCACTGTTTCACTGGGGATGGAATATCGATAAACTCACCAACAGAAGGGGAAAATTCCTTTTCCATCACTGGCATGTCCACTCCGAATGCCAAAGAAAAAATTATAGGTGATCTTGTTGCAAGGGGTATAGGGAAGGGGGCGGTAAATTACAAACTCAGGGATTGGATCTTTTCCCGGCAGCGGTACTGGGGAGAGCCTTTCCCTCTGGTTACCGGGGAAGATGGGATTACGGTCGGGGTACAACCGCCAGTGATATTGCCCGATATGGAGGACTTCAAACCCGCTACATCAGACAACCCTGGAATGCCTGTTTCTCCTCCTTTGAGTAGGGCTCCACTAGAATGGCGTGAGACTCAGGTCGAAGGGAGAATCGGCGAAAGGGAACTCAACGTCATGCCCCAGTGGGCGGGGTCTTGCTGGTATTTTCTCCGATTTATCGATCCACAAAATGAAGCTGCCTTTTGTGGGGAAGTAGACCAAAAGTATTTTATGCCCGTCGACCTGTATATCGGAGGGGCTGAGCACGCTGTTCTGCATCTGCTGTATTCCCGTTTCTGGCACAAGGTTTTGTATGACCTTGACCATGTTGGCACTCCCGAGCCGTTCAAGAAACTTTTTAATCAGGGGATGATAACAGCCGACGCTTTCCAGGATGAGAGGGGGGTGTATATAGATATACGGGAAGTGGAATTTCGGGATGGGGTTCCATTCCATAAAAAAACAGGAATGGAATTGACTCGGTCATCGGGAAAGATGGGGAAGCGGTATAAAAATGGTTTGCCCCCAGAGGAGATCGGGGAAGAATTCGGGGTCGATACTCTGCGGCTTTACGAGATGTATATGGGACCCTTGGAAGCCAGCACGCCATGGAGTATGGGGTATTCCTAAACAAAAGGGTGAAAAGTTTCATAGAGTAAGAGAGCCTGTTCCGCTGCAGGATGAGCTAACCAATAGGGGGCCTTTAGAGCCGCCTCTTCTGTTCAACAACCCTCACAGCCCGTTA